>Ga0105354_1000632_pt1 | contig 21721 bp, 19 predicted proteins | sample GOMGulsemesocosm_FD_83658 | JGI IMG/M metagenome (GOLD analysis project Ga0105354, IMG submission 83658) | Methane-oxidizing microbial communities from mesocosms in the Gulf of Mexico - GOM9B Gulf of Mexico | ecosystem: Environmental > Aquatic > Marine > Cold seeps | place: USA: Gulf of America...
CAAGATGCAGGATTCAGCTGGAATTAGAAACGTCTTTAGGCAAGGCATTTATTAAAGAGAATAGTTGCTCTATTGTCGAAATGAATAACGTAGCATCAAGCGTTTCTAAACCAGCCATTCTGGGACGTCTGAGCAAATAAAGTTCATCGTTATGTAGTTAATTAAGGGAACAACCATTAATGAAATACACGCCTTGAACATGAATCGCTCAGACGCCCTGAAACTAACATCTTGAAGTCGCTTGGGTATATATTTAACCTGAGCAAGCTCAAGGGGGAAACAACACACAAGGCGATTCAGTTCATATTACCAATATGAATTGAGTTGATATCACATCTTCAGAAGTGCAACAGACATAGGCTCATTCTAAAAGGGCTAAGTCTATGTCTCACAATAAAATATCGTGACAATCACAAAAAATCATCCACACCAACTAGATTATTATTTATACAATTAATCTAATTATCATTATCATTAAAGCATCAAATCATATATACTACGCGCCTTGAAAAATACATGTTCACTATTTTTAGCTCGGAGTATAGGCTTATCATCACTACAAGTAATATTACAATGCAATTTGGCGCAGAGCCGTTATTTGAAAACATTTCGGCTAAATTTGGCAACGGTCACCGCTATGGTTTGATCGGCGCAAATGGCTGTGGCAAGTCTACATTTATGAAGATACTTAGTGGTGACTTAGTACCAAGTTCTGGCAATGTATCAGTAAGTACAGGTAACAAAGTAAGTACTTTAGGCCAAGATCAATTTGCCTTTGAAGAATTCAATGTTATTGATACTGTGATCATGGGCGATATGCCTTTGTGGAAAGTAAAACAAGAAAGAGATGCTATCTACGCACAAGCTGAAATGAGTGAAGCTGATGGTATGCGTGTTGGTGACTTAGAAAGCGAATTTGCAGAAATGGACGGCTACACCGCGGAAAGTCGCGCAGGTGAAATATTATTAGAAGCGGGTATTGAAGAGTCTTTTCATTACGGTTCGATGCAACAAGTTGCGCCAGGTTGGAAGCTTCGTGTTTTACTTGCACAAGCTTTATTTGCTAACCCTGATATTTTGTTACTCGATGAGCCTACCAACAACTTGGATATTCATACCATTAGTTGGTTAGAAGGCGAATTAAACAAACGTAAATGCACCATGATTATCATTTCCCATGATAGACATTTCCTTAATTCTGTTTGTACGCATATGGCAGATATTGATTACGGTGAATTACGTGTTTACCCAGGCAACTATGAGTTTTTCCTAGAGCAGTCGGCATTATTACGTGAACAGTTATTATCAGGTAATGTTAAAAAAGCGGAAGAAATTGCCGAGCTACAAGACTTTGTTAACCGTTTTGGTGCAAATGCCTCAAAAGCAAAACAAGCGAGTTCTCGCGCTAAGAAAATGGATAAAATTAAACTTGATGATGTTAAATCATCAAGTCGTATTACTCCTAAAATTGCTTTCGCACCGGGTAAAAAAATGCACCGTCAAGCCTTAGAGCTTGAAAACCTAGGTCACGGTTTTGATGGCGAAGTATTATTTGATGAAGGTAATTTATTGCTTAAAGCGGGCGATAAATTGGCTATTATCGGCGAAAACGGTGTTGGTAAAACCACCTTGTTGCGCTGTTTAATGAGTGAATTAGAACAAACTGAAGGTGTGGTTAAGTGGTCAGAAAATGCATCAGTTGGTTATTGTCCACAGGATAGTGGCTCATTTTTTGATAATGACCTAACGCTAATGGATTGGATGTCACAATGGCGTAGACCTTGTCACAACGATTTAAGTGTTCGTGGTATGTTAGGACGTATGTTATTTACTGACGACGATGCTAACAAGAAAGCACGTAACTGTTCAGGTGGTGAGAAGAACCGTTTGTTATTCGGTAGATTGATGATGGCTGATATCAATGTGTTGATTATGGATGAGCCTACTAACCACATGGATATCGAAGCAATCGATGCCCTAAACAATGCCCTGAAAGAATTTGAAGGTACGTTGATCTTTGTGAGTCATGACCGTGAGTTTGTTTCAAGCTTAGCAACGCGTATTATCGATATTAAAGATAAAAAGCTGGTTAACTTCCAAGGTTCATTAGACGAATACTTATCAACTCAAGAAGCTGCGAAGAAAGTAGCTTAAGTCTTGTTAGCCTAAATGGACATAAGTGAGCTTGAATAATAATTTAATTCCTTAGGGAATAAGTTATTATTCAATACTTTAATATAAAAAAGAGTGAAATGTTTTCACTCTTTTTTTATTTTTATTCGTTCAAATTCTATATTCAGTTATAGCTTATTACCTACTAATAATCGTAAATAATCCTGAGTCCTAGGCCTATTATTAACGCTTTAATAAGTATTAATAATATCGGCTAAGCTTCCCGATTTTTTCAATTTATCTAACTCACTTTCAAGGTGTTGTTGTAGTGCTTTATTGAATTTTGGTGACATGGCTAAGTGTAAGTCATAATTATCTATTACTTTAGAAAAATTATGTAAGTTATAATCTTCTACAGGCAACTCTTCTTTCTTGAGGTTGTACTTTATCCTGACATCCATTTCGACAAAACCTGCTTTATCTTTTAATCTATTCACCACTTTAAACGCGGACTTGTAACTTTTTACTCTGATCGCCTTAATTCGCTTGTCTTCAATATACCCCTCTAAACCAGGGTAATCAAAACCATGTAATAAGATAACTGTTTTACCAAATAAATCAGTCGCTGAGTTAATGTCAAAATCTTGTTTTGTCGACGTTAATAATGAATGTTGAACATTAAATACTGGTAATTTTGATAAGTTAGCTGATTGTAAGCCTGGCCAGTTTGGCGAACCAAAAGTAATCCAGTTCTCAATATTACCTTTCTCAAGCATACTGATCATTCTGTTGAAGGGTAATGTATGTATTATAAGCTCGTACTCAGGATCGGAAAATATTTCTTTGACAATATCGGTAATGATACCGGTATGTTTTTTTTTATTTTGGTGGTTTTGAAATGGCTGAGCTTGGTCTTGAATTACCATGTAATTTATTTGAGTGATGGCTTTACTGCTAGTTGCAATAAATAACAGTAAAAATGAAGCAATTTTGACTAGGTGCATTTCACTACCTTATGAGTAATTTTTTAAATTAACCTAAACCTAGTTTGAGATCGTTAAATTTGCAAAAAAACTCGTTGTTAACTAGCCTGATAGTAGTTACTTAAATACTTTTTAAGTATTTTTCTGCTTCTATTATGTAAAGGACAACATGTTAGAATGAAGTTTAAAAAATCGATCGCTAAACAGCTACTCATATGGATTATGTTATCCAGCTCTGTGTTGACCCTTATTATTACGTCAATACACTTATTTGTTGATTATAACAATGATATGTCAGCGCTTGATGAACGATTAATTCAGATTGAAACAAGTTATTTACCAGCCATTGCTAACGCACTTTGGGTTGAAGATGATGAACAAATAAATGTGCAAATAAAGGGAATTAAGAACCTACCAAATATAGCGTTAGTGAAACTAATACGAGATGGTGAAATTGTCATTGAACAAGGCCAAGATAATACTGAATACTCTCGGTTGGGTCAGTGGCCAATAAGCTATCTATATGAAGAGCAGGAAACAGTATTAGGAGAGCTTTATGTCGTTAGCGACTTATATCCTGTTTATCGAAAATTAGCTGATAAAGTTCTACTGACCTTAGTCACTCAAGGCGCGAAAACCTTCATTATCTCTTTTGTTATTTTATCTATTGTATATCTAATTGTCGGTCGCCATTTAACCTTTTTAGCAAAGGCAATGGACAAAAACTCCAGTTCAGTTAAAGAGCATCAAAACATCCGATTAGAGGGAAAAGGTGATGAAGTTGATGATGAGCTAAATTACTTAGTTAACTCATACAATGAAATGTGTCATATTTTAGCTAAATCATTTAGTAAGTTAGAGATAGAGAAAGAAAAGGCAGAGCAAGCTAATCATCTTAAAAGTGAGTTTCTGGCAAATATCAGTCATGAGGTTAAAACGCCGATGAATGGGGTTTACGGCATGACAATGTTATTGTTACGCACTCCGCTTGATAAGAAGCAATATGAATTTGCTAAAACCATTCAAAAAAGCGCCAATCATATGTTGGATTTGCTTAATAGTATTTTAGACTTTTCAAAAATTGAAGCCGATAGGCTAGAAAAAGATGAGCATAACTTTGATTTGACAGAGTTTTTAAATGATACCGTGGTGTTATTTAATCCTGTTGCTCAAGAAAAGGGCTTAGAGCTTACTTTAGATGTTGAAACGCAGCTAAAACATTACGTTATGGGAGATTCTACCAAGTTAAAACAGGTATTAACAAATCTTATTAATAATGCGATAAAGTTTACTCAAGAAGGAAATATAACACTCAAAGCCTCTATAGCTAAATCAACAAAACAGTATTACCACATTGATTTTTCGGTAACTGATACCGGCTTGGGTATTGAAAAGGATAAGCTTGAAACCATATTTGAAAAATTTAGCCAAGCTGATAATTCAACAACACGCGTATATGGTGGTACTGGATTAGGTTTAGCAATATCTAATCGTTTAGTTGAATTTATGGGCGGGAATTTACAGGTTATAAGTCAAAACATGCTTGGCAGTTGCTTTTACTTCTCTTTGAAATTAGCTAAAGCTGAAGCTACTCAGGACGTTTCACTAGAACATATGGATTGCCTTTATGAAAAGCGTGCTTTGGTAATTGATGATCAACCTTTTAATACTAGGCTACTATCAGAGCTACTAACTTCATGGCAGATGAAGGTAGCCATATTAAATGATCCTTTGTTAGCCATTGAGACTCTAAAGGAATTTGACAAAAAAAATGAAACTTTTGACCTTATTTTAATAGATAAAAGTATGCCGATACTTAGTGGTTATGGCCTATATAAACTTATAAAACAAAACTCACTGAGTAAAAATTGTAAAGTGATCATGACCTCAGCATATGCTAATGAAACTGATTATAATAAATGTCACGACTTGGGGATCGAAGCGTTATTAGAGGTTCCTGCTTCGCCAGAAAAAATACACCAAACAATATTAAAAGTAATGCTAAACAAAGCTACTGAAGAAGCCCAACCTACTGAGACTAATGTAACTGAGATAGAGTCCTTACTGATACAACAAAAATTAGCTATATTAGTTGTCGATGATTCACCAATAAATCGTAAAGTTTGCACCAATATGGTGGAAGATATTGCTACTTCTATATCAACGGCTAATGATGGAAAACAAGCCATTGAACTATGGCAACAACAGCACTTCGATATAATTTTAATGGATTGTCATATGCCGATAATGGATGGTACCTCTGCGACCCTTAAAATACGTGAGTTAGAGAAGGAAACTAAAAAACATACAATTATTATCGCTATTACAGCAAGTGAGCTCGAGGCAGACCGTAAAAAATGTTCTGATGCAGGTATGGATGGCTTTGTCGCAAAACCCTATAACCCAAGCACTTTATGGCAAGCGATTCATGAGAGTTTAAATACTAGATCAGGGGGGGAGAATAAAAAGAGAAATATGCTTTAACTTGAATCACTAACCTATAACAATTGAATTCAGGGTCGTAATATATGAACCGTGGAGGAGCATGACATTAAATGGAGTTCGGTAAAACTAAAGCATTGAATTACCTTTCTTTGGTAATAGTTGCAGGTAAATGACTTTGTTCATGTTGCAAAATAATTTCTTTAATTTTACCTTGAGAAGTTAGTCGGTCAAAACTATCTGAAATATTTAATATTAATTTTTCATTTATAGAATTTTTACTGAAGGCAAAGTAAATGGGATTCTGATGAATAACCAAATCTGGAAACCAAACGCCTTGATAATTACTATCATTTTCAATGCTGTGAATAATATTTCGTTTCGCCTCTAAAAATCCACTTATACGACCGTGTTTTAGTAGTTTTAACTTAGTTTCATTATTTGCGACATGGACAAAAGATTCTTTATAGTCTTCTTGTTGAAGCAAGTGCTGTATCTCCTTGCCATAATAGGCATTTCTTTGTATGGCAATAGGTCTACCTAACTTAAGGATGTCAGCTATGGTATTTAGAGGAGCTGAGCCATGCTCATATGTAGCAAATACGATAGTTTCATTTTGGACGGGACCGATAAAATAATAATTTTTATCTCTTTCGATTGTCTTTGATACATTGAGTACCAAATCTATGTCACCACTCGTAAGCATGAGCAATGCTCTGGCCCAAGATACCTCTAAAACAGTGAAGCTGCACTGAGCTTCATCCAATAATGCTTTAGTGAGATCCATATCTACTCCAGACCAGCCACCTTGTTTATTCTTTTGTGATTCCGGTGAAAATTGTTCTAAGCGCACATCAAGTTGGCAACCGAAGCTGCTAAAAAGTGAGAAAGAAAAAAATACTAAGGGCCATTTAAACATTGTGCTACTCATAGCTGCCTGTCTTTTGAGTATATACCCGTTACCATGCAAAGTGCAGGATTTCAGTGGGAATTAAAATGACTTTAGGTAAGGAAAATAATTTAAGCATAGTCACTCTATGGTTTGATTATTTAACGCAGTATAAAGTCGTTTTAAGCCCATCAAAGAAGGTTGTCAGCCATTCCATTTTGTTGTTGCAGCAATTAAACCATTATTTAATCACTGCGCCTAAAACTGAAACAGCTCACAAACTCTGAAACATGCATCTTGAATGGTAATGGGTATAGATATCATATTGAAATGATCGGCAAAGTTTGAAAGGGGATGTTTAGGAATCACTTGATCGTTGATATTGCTTTAGTAACCTAGCGACACTATTTTTAAAAAGCATATCAGAAGCATTAATTGGTACTGTGTGTTGCGTAATCGCATGACCTAAATATAAACTATATAGTTCATAAGCAATGGCAACGCTTTCAACTTCTGTTGTTAATTTATTTTGCTCAACACAACGTACAATTCGGTGGGTGAGGTAGTTGATCAATCTATTTTGTTGATCGATAGTAAAAGTTCTAACTTTTGATCTAGGTCTGTTTTGAAACTCGACCACAGCTTTGATAAACGGGCAGCTTACTTGGTGTTCTTTAAACATTTCACTGGTCCAATCGGCCCAGTTTTCTAGTAACGCAGTTACGTGATCTAAAGGATCTTCTCGCCACGCTGTTTTGATCACCCGCTCTTTAAATAATTCTTCACCATATTCTAGTATGGCTATTTGCATATCTTCTTTATTTTCAAAGTGTGAAATTACACCCGTTCTAGATAAGTTACATAACTTAGAAACCGTACCGATAGTTATATCGGCAAGGCCGTATTGGCTACTATGTATTATGCTTTGTTTAAGTATTTCTAAACGGGTGCGTTCGCCTTTATTCATTAAGCAGATAAAACCTGTGTTATGTTCTTAATGACATTAGTATCGCTTAAAATTCTTCTATGACCAAGTCCTTGTGTTTCAATCAAGGTATTTTTTTCTTGTTGTAAATATTGTGCCACATCGGCGAACGGGGCGTATCTATCTTGTCGGTCATGAATAAAAGTTAAATCTAATGCTAACTTATCCCGGTTGTTTTCAGTCGTTAATTGCTGCCATTTTTTCCCGTGTTTATGACTGATACTTTCTAATACTCGAGTAAGTAGTTTTCTTGAAATTCCTGCTTGCTCTACCTTTTCAAACATCAATTCAAAAAACTTGATAGGAGAGGATATTAAAATTATCTTTTTACTTTCTAGTAAATAATTTGGCAGGTTTAGCGTAGCAATGGCGCCCATAGAATGACCTATAATAGCGTCAACTTCGATACGATCTTCATTGAACTGCTCAATAAGCAATTCAAGGGTTTCGATAAAACTGAGTAAATGTGAATTATTTCCCGATGATCTACCGTGACCAATATGATCAATGGCGGCGACGGTATAACCTTGCTCGGTTAGTGAAATGATCATTTCTTGAAAACTTTCGCTGTTATCACCCCAACCATGACTGACGATTACAACCCGGTTACCTGTACCAAAGATGTTAACGTGAGCAATACCCATGGAAGTAAGTAAATTCAGTTCTTTTTCTGCCTTAATGTGCTCAAAGTTATAACTACGTCGACTATAGGGTTTCATCAATACATTCTCGCCTAACAAAGCACTAAATTTAGGCGAAAAAGTGCTTAATGTCGCAGTGAAGCCTCGTGCAATTGAGGTCAAACCAAAGCGAGAACCCCCATTATTAAAATAACTAAATTTCATTATTTACATCCATATTAACATTTTTGAAATAAAATAGTACGACTGTGTTTTTATAATAGTTCGACTGTACTATTTTGTAAAGTGATTTATTAATTGTTAAGGTTTTTTAGTTGAGGAGGGGGACGATTGCTGTAGTACTTTGAAGGTATATAGTAATTAAATAAGGAATTGCCATTATTTAATTACTGCGCCTAAAACTAAAACAGCTCACAAACTCTGAAACATGAATCTTGAATGGTAACGGGTATAAGTGTGCACGGGCTTCAGTTTTATTAGTAACCATAATGTATTTATTATGGTTACTTTGCGTATTAAAAAATCGCTTTTGGTTTATAAATTGTTGTTAATGTTATTTACCTCAAGATCACCATCAATGTCTTTAGGCAAGTTATTACGGGGTAATCGCTTGGTAAGTTCACGCCTGAGAAGAGAGAAGCTGACTAAGCATTGAATACAAACCGTCGTTACAGAAACATACCAAAGTTGCTCTATTTGAAAATCACTTTGTTTTGATAACCAAAATGCAGGAATAATAAAGGTGACTAAACGTGTCGCTGTGCTGAGTAAAGCAGGCATGGTATTACCCAAAGATTGAAACATGCCTGAGCAAGTAAAAACGATGCCTGAGGGGATAAAGTTCCAACAAATTAATTGTAAAAAGACCACACTAATTAAGATCACTTCTTTATCATCAGAAAATCCAACCAACATTAATTCAGCTTGGGCTAAACACACTAAGGTAATAACAGCCATTAACGAGCAGGTCATAATAGCAGTCCAGGTAAAGGTTTCTCGTACTCTGAGGTAATTTTGTGCGCCGAAGTTTTGCCCTGCTATTGCAGGAGCTGCAAAAGCGATAGCCATAGCGGGTAAAAATAATGCCTGCATTACCCGAGAGCCAAGGCCAAATGCTGCTTGTGCGTCAGCACCAAAAGGTTGAATTAACCAATAAATAGCGCCCATATATACAAACATCAAAAAGAATTCCCCACCAGCTGGTAAGCCAATAGCAAGTAATTTTTTAATACGAGGTAAATCAATATGCCAGAGAGAAAAATCGATGCTTACGTATCTCTTGGTTGTTATGAAGTAATAACATAAAAGCGCAACAGCAAAAATGACTGATATTGAACTAGCAAGACCAGCACCAGCAATACCCATGGCATAACCCGAACCCCAACCGGAAATTAGCATTGGTGATAGCAAAATATTGAGTAGAATAGAGAGTGTTTGGATTACCATAGTAGGTTTGACAATACCCGTTCCACGTAGCGCAGAGCTAATAGAAACCATAATAAATTGTAATGCCATGCAGGGAATGAACCAGTGAAGGTAAGCTAGGCCCATCATTACAGTTTCAGCGTCTTGCGATATTAACTTGAGGTAAAACTCTGCACCTATATAACCCGTGATACAGACAATAACGCCAAGTACTGTAGATAACATCATCGATTGATTGAATGTCAGGTTAGCATCTGGTTGATCTTTTGCGCCTACGGCATGAGAGATCAGCGCTGCGGTACTCACATTGAGTATTTGAGTGAGAGCGAAGATTAAAAACATCGCATTACCCGCTAAGCTCAATCCGGCGAGTGCAGCGGATCCTAACTTACCAACAAAATATAGATCAACAATAAAATAGAGTGTTTGAATAAGCATGCCTATCATCATAGGTAATGCCATCGATATCAGGTGTTTAGGGATTGATCCTTGGGTAAGGTCTTTCATGGTAGAGAAAATCCATTTATTTGAAATTATCTTAAGAAATGCAAAGGGGGGCTTAAAAAAACAAGCTAATAAATTAGAAAGTAGGTAAGTACTACCTTAGCGTTTTATCGGGATAACATATCTCATCTGACATGTTAAATATATGACAATAGTGCTTAAATTTAAAATAAATAAAAAGGTTTGTAGTGAGCTACAAACCTTTTATAAATGTGCTGAACCGTAGTTTTTTAGACTTTAAACTGACCGACAAGCTCACCAAGGCATTCACCTTCAATAGCTAGTTGTTGACTTACCTCTGATGTGTTTTGGCTCGAAGTAGTTAACTCATTAACAATTTCTTGAATGGCAAATACATTGCGATTTATTTCTTCGGTAACACTCGATTGCTCCATAGCTGCTGTAGCTATTTGAGTACTCATATCATTTATTGAAGTGACTGATGTAGTTACCGCCCCTAAACTTTCAGAAATAGCTCTGGAGGACTCAACAGAACGGTTACAGCTTTGCTGACTAGCATCCATAGTACTCACAGCTGCGGAGACTAAGTTATGCAAACCAGTTAACATTTCATTTATCTCTAATGTACTGTCTTGTGTTCTGCTTGCTAAGTTTCTTACTTCATCGGCAACAACAGCAAAGCCTCGCCCTTGCTCACCCGCTCTAGCTGCTTCAATTGCCGCATTTAGTGCTAATAAGTTTGTTTGCTCTGCGATACCGCCTATTACGGTTAAAACATTATTAATCTTTTTAGATTGCTCACTAAGTGAATTAATTTGCTCTGCTGCAGTATTAATTTCAGTCATTAAATTTGATACTTCGGTTAATGAGATATCTACACAGTCTTGTGCTTTGGCAACATCTTCAGTTGCTGATTGTGTTGACTCTGCAACCTGAGTCGTGTTCATAGCAACTTCACTCGAGGTGGCTGACATTTCAGTTATCGCGGTGACAACCAGCTCTGTTTCATTATTATGATGGCCAAGTTGCCCTTCCATTAATTGCGTTTGTTGATGGATTTCACCCGATGCAGATTTTACATCTTTAGTAACATTTGCGACATTTTTGATAATACCTTGTAGCTTCTCGACAAACTCATTAAAGGCAATACCTAATTGACTAATTTCATCACTACCATCAATGTGCAAACGTTTGGTTAAGTCTCCTTCACCTTTAGCAATACTTTGTAAATTTTCCAGCATATTTGCAATAGGTTTTACCATAAAACCTGCTACGTATAACACAGAAAAAACAGTTAACAGAAACCAAAACAGGGCAATGAGTAATATTGTCACTGCCTTATCACGCATATGTTGTGTCATGGTTTGATGATAACTGGTTAATTCTTTTTCAATATCATCAAGGTAGGCACCCGTTCCTATCATCCAATTTGTATTAGGAACCATAGTGGCATAACTCATTTTTTCAACTAGCTCCCTAACATTAGGTTTTTGAAAGTGATAATTGAAAAAGCCACCGCCTTGTTGTGCTTTCTCTATCAAGCCAATAATTAACTTTTTACCATTAGGATCTGTGGTATCAATTTTGTTTTTACCTTCTATCTCTGGCTTGAGGCCATGAAAAATATTGATGCCATTGGTATCGTAAATGAAGAAGTAACCACTAGTTGAAAAAGTAACTCCTCTTAATGCCTCTGTTACATTTCCTTGTTCACCTAAGGATAACTGGTAATTAACTATCTTAGTGGCAATTTCAACTTCTGTTTTAAGCAAATCCATTTTGCTTTCTAATAATTTTGTTTTAAATGACTTTAAATCGTCCTCAAGATTACTAGATTCAATATAATAAGTGCTCGCCATTAAGCTAACAAGGAGTAACGTTAGCGGTAACAACGCTAACAACAATAGTTTATTCTTAAGCCCCATAGGTATCACCTTTTTATTTTTAGCTATTTACAATGTAACAAGATACATATAATTATTGTACGCTTTAAATAGTTAAATAATAGAAAAAAATCTTATTATTTAGTTGTTTACCAATATCTCAATAGCTTTTTTTGTTGACTTGTTATAACAAGCAGTACAGATTAATTACATTTGAGTATATGTTAGATTTTAGGTTCTACAAGTCTGTTTATGCTCAAAAAAACGCATTAAACTAATGATTGATATTATTAAAACTAAAATTGATGTACCACCACCATGAATAATTACCTCTTCGTAATACTCAACATATACCACGTCATAATCACTACTTTCTAAGGGCAGAGCATATAAGCTGTTGCTGTCATCACTACTATAAGATGCCACTATATTTGGATAACCTTCTTCATAAAGATCAATCAGTACATCGTAATGGTTGGTAGTAAAACCTTGCGCTAAGGTGCTGTACACTTCAAATTCATCATCAGCACTCTCACCATGAATAACAAAACTATCGGTACTGTAATAATGCTCCCAAGGGCCGCCGTTCTCACTTAAATACAGTTCAGCATAAACAACAGCCTCATCATGAGCATTATAGCTAACTAAATCTGCATCAAATGTCACGCTAAAGGTTTGATAATAACCATCGCCATCAAAATCTTCTATCAACTGCGAATAGCCTTCATAAATAACAAAACTGCCATTGCTAAAGCTTCTAGTGGTATTACTTAAATTTTGCATTGCTGCAATATCATGCGCAGATTTCCTAGCTGATTTTATAGATGTTTTATTCGTTATTTGACTAGATAAGCGACTTGTCTGATGGTGTTTTTTAGCGATGACATCATTACGAGTAGCATCTAGTGATTTATTCAGCTTTTGATCTGTTTCACCACGTATTAATTTTTGTTTTAATGTCTCTAAAAGCTCTTCTTTTGACAAAGTAGTGGCTGAGTTTGACATTTGGCCTTTAGAGTAACTCTTGATTGCATTGGCACTACTGACATCCGTTATGCTCGCTGTATTTACATTATTAGTTGTTTTATTGGTGCTGGGAACCTCAATAGCCAACGTGGGTAGTGTAATCATCATTACAGTTAGCATGAGTGCTAACTGTAATGATGTTAATATGATGGGCGAAAAACTTTTTGCTATGTTAGCTAAACTTATTGATGTGCCTGTTAATATTTTTTTTGAAGATAAGTGCTTGAGAAAATTGTTCATCATTAAATCCTTATGTCGTGACTTAATACCATTAAAGCGCAAGTTGGCTGAACTCAAGCTGAACACATTATCAAGACCCAATTAATTAACTATTTAAGTGTTCAGCTTTTGTTCAGCGAGTATTTTGTATCATTCAGTGAAACTTGGTTTATTTGCAACAAGCATTCTTTTACACTGAGTGTATATATACTCATGATACTTCGAAATGTCTGTTTCAGGACGCCAGAGCGACTTATGATCAAGGCGCGTATTTTATTAATGGTTGTTCCCTTAATCACATACGCAACAATGAGCATTATTTGCTCAGACGCCCCCTCAGGGCGAGTTTAAAAGGCTTATATACCGCGTTATTGATTTCGACAAGGGAACAACCATTCTCTTCAATCAACGCCTTGTCTCTAAGCCTTTTAATTCTCGCTGAAACGAGTATTTCGAGGTAACATGAGTATAAATTTATCTGTATTAGGTATAAAGATGATATTACGCGTGATTTTGTTAACTCTGTTATTGAGTGTTGTTACTTTAGGTGCTTCTAGTGCTTTGGCGATAGATAAACAGCCTAATAAAAAAGTAACTAGTTCTAAGCAGGCGGCAAAAATAGTACAAAAACAATATGGCGGCAAAGTGTTAAATGTTAAGAAACAAAAAAACAACAGCGGCTATAAAGTTAAAATTGTAAAACCTAACGGGCATGTCGTATCGAAAAAGGTCAATGCTAAAACGGGTAAAATAGAGAAGCACTAATACCAATCTGAATAAATTTCTTCCTTACTCAGAGCTATGCTCGATGTTCAATAACAAGGCGAATTCATTCCGGTTTAGTCATTCTAAATCAAATGAATTTAACAAAGTTAATGGACATCGAGTAAGCTCCCAAGGGCGAGCTTAAAAGGCTTACACACTACGTTATTGATTTTGAGAAGGGAGTAACCATTCTCATCAATCAATGCCTTGTTTTTAAGCCTTTTAATTCTCGCTGAGTGGGAAAGAACTTAATCAACTTGGTATAACAACAGGAATATATCGCTATGCGTTTGCTTTTAGTTGAAGACGATAAAGCCTTACAGCAAGAACTCCAGCAACAATTACTTTTGCAAAACTATTCTGTGGACCTTGCTTCGGATGGAGAGGTTGCTTTATTTCAAGGCACTGAGTATGACTATGACATTGCTGTTATTGATTTAGGTTTACCAAAAATTGATGGCAGTACAGTCGTTAAATTATTAAGAGAAAAAGGCCGAGACTTTCCTATTTTAATTCTTACTGCCCGCGATAGCTGGCAAGATAAAGTTGCGGGTTTAGACGCTGGCGCGGATGATTACTTAACAAAACCTTTTCATGTAGAAGAACTAAGTTCACGTTTAAATGCGTTAATTAGACGCAGTGCAGGTAAAGCCTCTGCAATAATCGACAATGGGCCATTTAGTCTAGATACAGCTACTTCTGAAGTACTAGTAGAAAAAATCAAGGTAAGTTTGAGTGCTCATGAGTTTAAAGTATTTAAATATTTAATGTTACATGTCGGGGAAGTGGTTTCTAAAACAAGGTTAACTGAACATATTTATGACCAAGACTTCGACTTAGACTCTAACGTGATTGAAGTATTTATTAGACGTTTACGAAAAAAACTCGACCCTAACAATAAACATAACTTTATTGAAACTAAGCGTGGTCAAGGCTACCGCTTAATTAACTTTACTGACTAGGTATTGTCTTGCTGTCATTCATTAAACCTATTGTTCCTGCCTTTTTAAATTCACTTAAAGTACGTTTGATGGTGAGCTTGTTGGCTATGGTGGTTCTTATATTACCAACCATTGCTTTCATCATTATGAGTTCATTTGAAAAGCACATGACACGTAGTATTGAAAATGAATTAAGTGCTTATAGTTATGCTATTTTGGCGGTTGCAGAAGTCGAGCAAGCAAAGCTAATTATGCCCGAGGCTTTAATTGAAAATCAGTTTAATGTTATTGGTTCAGGTTTGTACGCTTTTATCTCTGGGCCAGCGCTTCAGCAAGAAAATAGCCTGTTATGGCGATCTCAATCTTTACTTACGGTTAATTTAACTATTGAGCAACTACCTTCGAATTTAGCAACGTTGGCAACAGGAAATAAGAATTTCTCAACTGTTGAAATTAACAGTTCACCCCACTTTATTTATAGTTACGCGGTAAGCTTTAACGAGGACAACGTTGATTTCCCCCTGACAGTACATATCATGAGAGATAAACTAACCTTCTTACAACTCATTAGTGACTTTAAGCAACAGCTTTGGTTTGGCTTAGCCATTTTAATGGTTATTATTTTATTTCTTCAACTTATTTGGCTAATGTGGACGTTAAAACCCCTTTCTACTTTAGAGCAGGAAGTTAAAGCGATAGAACAAGGCAGAGCAGAAAAATTAACGAGTTTGTATCCTAAAGAGTTATCAACGCTCACCACACAATTGAATCAATTATTAGCTACGGAACAAAAACAAAGGCAACGTTACCGAAATGCATTATCAGATCTTGCCCATAGTTTGAAAACACCGTTGGCCGTTTTGCAAGCGCAAAGGAATATTTCTGCAGTTAACCAAGAGCAGATTACCCGTATAAATGCGACCATAGATCACCAGTTAAAACGCGCACAGAGTGCAGGTCACTCTTCTTGGTTATTAGGTATCGCAGTAAAGCCAGTGGTTGATAAGTTGTTGAACACTTTAGCTAAAATTTATCATTCAGATAATAAAATAGTAGAGCTTAAAGTCTCAGAAAACCTAACGTTTAAAGGTGATGAAGCGGATTTACTTGAGCTCTTAGGTAACTTGCTTGATAACGCTTATAAAGCGGCAAAAAGTACTATTATACTGACCGTCAGCGAGCAACATGATGCGTTAGTTATGGGTATAGAAGATGACGGTATTGGTATTCAAGAATCGGAAATTACGAAAATACTAGAGCGAGGTGTTCGCGCTGATACTTATAAAAATGGGCACGGTGTAGGTTTAGCTATTGTTCGAGACTTAGTTGAAAGCTACCAAGGCACATTGCAGATAAGTCATTCTACAGTATTAGGTGGGGCAAAGTTTACCCTGAGTTTCCCTCATAATAGTCGTTAGTCATGTAAGTAATATGTGAGTTATTAAATGTTGTTACCTTAATAAACTCTGTTCAGCCTTTGTTCAGCTTCACAGGGGTATGCTAGTCCATAAGATTAGTTATGAATAAAGGTATACTTATGAACATTTTCCCCTCGCTTTTAATAAAGTACAAATCAATGTTATGGCTACTTTTTGCATTTACTACTTGCATATCAAGCACCGCCTTATCTGCCTCACAAGAAGATGAAAAAGAGGTGCTTTCTGAGGCTGAACTCGCTCAAACCCTTGCTCCTATAGCTTTATACCCAGACACCTTACTCACACATATTTTAATTGCAGCAACTTATCCAATAGAGGTGATTGAAGCTGAACGTTGGATCAAAAAACAGCCGACAGCAAGCAATGAACAACGGGAGAGTAAAGCACAAAAGAAGGGTTGGGATCCGAGTATACAAGCATTGTTAGCGTTTCCTCAAGTGATGGCCAAATTAAGCGACGATCTTAGTTGGATGCAAAAGCTCGGTGATGCTTTTTTACTGAATGAAGCGAGGGTATTAGCCAGCATTCAAACATTAAGGCAGCAGGCTGAGCAGGCGGGTAGTTTGGCAGCCATGGATAATGTTGATGTGATAAGAGAGCAGAAGAACATTATCATTGAACCAGCACAACCTGAAATAATTTACGTACCTTATTATGATACGCGACTCGTATATGGACAGTGGTATTGGGCAAATTACCCTCCGGTATATTGGCATCGTCCTCATCATTACCCTGTTAATTATAGTCATTTTTATTGGGGGCATGGCGTACATATAAGTAGTCACTTTTACTTTAGTGCTTTTCATTGGCATAAGCGTTATGTCATTGTTAATCACTCTACTCGTCATGGTTACCACCCGAGAAATAAAATAGTAATAAGTCATCAGGCAAAGCGTTGGAATCACCAGCCAAAACATAGACGCGGAGTTTCTTATAACAACGGTCGACTAAAGCAGAAATATTATGGCGCTATAATTCACAGTAATCCAAAGGTGCACCGTAGAAATAGTAATTTTGTTTCGGGGAGTAGCCATAAAATGCAGGTTTTTAGCAGCGCTAGGCAAGTTAATAGCCATCAAAATTTTAGTAATAAATTAAAGGCCAGCCCACATAAAAAAAATAAAGCATATAGTCAATCGAGGAATAATAAGGTCGTTAAGTCAACGAATAAGTCAACAAAAAAGCAGGTACATAGTAAATATAACAATGGCTATGGAGTGAAGTCTTATAAGGCTAACGTAGCAAAGCCAAAGTCAAGGTCAGTAAGTGCTACAACAACGAGGAAAAGTACTCATCAACCAAGTAAGCATTATGCATCAAGTCAGAAACAAGCCGTGCCTAAAAGCTCGGTGCGTGGCGGCATTCAAAATAAACCAAGAAATAAAATTAGGTAGTGCCTTAAGTTGTTATATGGGCCAATAAATATATTGCATTGATGCATGCATATTCTTAGGAAATAAAGCTGGGTATATAGCCTTTAGAAAATGTCTAATAATGAGCGTTAAAAGTGTGAATTATGGTGATATTTTATGTTATAAATAATAAATCTATTTTGACTAATGCATTATTATTAAAAGGTATAAAGGAATATGAGACGAACTTCATCAATATTAAATAAACACAGAAATAAAGAACGTGTATACCTGCCGAGTGACGCACGTGATAATCAGTATATATTAGCGGAAATCCCTTTAACGGATAAATTAATAAGTTTAGTGTGTGGTAGCGTTGATGAAACAGCTGAGAAGCCTTATCAAAAATTCTATCAAGCGTTATCTCATAAAGTATTTGAAATAGTAGAAGAACATGGTCTTTCGCACGTAAATTTTGTTGCCAACAACCGACTTGTTAGAGTGCGTTATAGTGGCGAGCAGCAGGTATTACATACTGAGCAGCAATCATTTTTCTTCTATTGTCCGGAACATAATAGTACTTTTAAAGGCTATTTTGATGGTGCTATTCGCGCTAGAAAAATAAAAATATTATTTTTAGCTACTGGCCAAGAGCTAAGAGTTAACTCAGGTAAGTTCCATAATAAGGTTTATCAAGCAGTTAAAGAAATTTCAAAAACTATTGGCTTAGCTGAAAACGAGATTAAATTACGCGATCATCAGCATTTAACGTTTGATGTTTTCGCTAAAGAAAAAGGTGGCACTAATACAATTAGTCATACCTTTAGAGAAATAGCTGACCGCTATGAAAGCCAAAATCAGAGCATTAGCGACGATCATACCTCGATTACTTATGTCGTTGCGAGTATCCCTATGGCGCGTCGCTTATTAAAAGGTGCTGATATTGATTATCTATCAGAACAACCATTTACTCAGCTTTATCAAAAAATTGAAAGTGCCTTTAATGAATCCTGCAAGACTAATCAAATTGATCAAGCAGCATTGATTGCTAATGGTATATCGCCATTTGTTCGTTACGATGAAAGTGAAGCGTCAGTTATTTCAGGTGAGCTAATATCTATCGGGGTTAACCCAAATAATGCGGAGATGAGATCTTGTGTGCATTGGGAAGCGGATAAGTTAGTCGACACCTTACGTTTTGTATTTTTTGCTGATAAGAGTGATGAAACACATCATAATTATGGAAAGTTTGTTAATCAAGCAATTGCGGCAGTGAAAGGTTTTTCTGATAAAGTGGATTGGAAAAAAGAAAGTGACGACATTATTGTAAGAGTACACCAACATATTATGTTGAATGTTTAAGTAACATTAAGTTATTGTTTTTAAATCCAGCAACTTATTGCTGGATTTTTTTTGCTTAAATAAACAGAGTAGCTAGTTGATTAATTTTATAGTTAAGTGAATTCATATTACCAAAGTTATAACGCCTAAGTTACCTAGTCAAATTCATCTTACTTTCCAGCACCTTTAGGCTTTTTTCGACGAATATAAAGGGTGCGATTCAATGTCGCGACTAAATCCCCTTGTTCGTCTTTTATATACACGGGAATTTGAGGTAAGTACTTTTCACCATTCGCTGTTTTAGCAATAATATCGTCAATAAGTTGTTGATTAACATAAAAATCAGCAAAGACTTTACCTTTGCCTGGTTTTATAAAATCAATGTCAGCGGCTTTATCCCATACCACGTAATCGTTTCCTAATTGAGCAAGTATCATTAACATATAAAAGGGGTCAGTCATGGCAAATAATGAACCACCGAAATGACTACCAACGGCATTCTTATTCCATGGACGTAATGTTAATTGCACACGGGCTGTTTTAAAGTCGCTTGATAAAGCAGTGATGCGAATGCCAGCAAAAAACAATGGCGGCCAAATATTCATTATAAGGCGAAAAAACCAAGACTTTTTAAACAGTATATTCATTTATTATCACTTCTTATCATTTGATTTAATGCATTGTGTTTTACTGGTTTTAATGAATAAACGATCTCATCGTACCAGTTTTTAAAAGGGTAATATAAACGTTATAAGCTTCAAAATCTAGTGAGGAAATTGAGTATTGAATGGCAAAATAGTGACCTTTACCTCAAGACTTCCTCTAGTTTTTATTCATTGCTCGAATCCATCTCTTTCTTTAACCAATGGGTAAAAACATTTAAACGCGCTATTTTGGGGGAGTGCTCATCATAAACAAAGTAACGCTTTACTACATTAGGATGCGGTATATTTATGGGCATAACCAGTTGCCCAGACTTGAGTTGTTCAATAATTAAATATCGGGCAGCTAAAGTAAAACCGTGGTTATTTAATACGGCGTTTAATGCCATGTCAGTGCTGTGTACCTCAGTCCACTGCTGATGATCTTGATAACCTTGATAATTAGCATGTTCAAACCAAGACGGCCAATCGTAGCAGCCAGGGTTTTCTAAACTAACCAGCCAGGTATTGAGTAGATCCTTAGGTGCTTTAAAATTCATTTTTTTAGCCAGTGCTGCAGAGCACACTGGATAAACAGCATCTTCGCCAAAATATTCGCAATTTAGCGATGAATCAGTATTGTCTTTAACACTAGGGCCAAAACGAATCGCTAGGTCAATGTGCTGCTCTTTGAGGTCTTCAAACTGCGGTGATGACATAACGCGAATATTTATATTGGGGTACAGCGTTGAAAATTCGCTTAGTTTTGGCATCAACCATAAGGTAGTGAAAGCCTGAGTGGAGCTAATGGTTAAGCTGCCAGAGACTTCTTCAACAGTAATTTTATTAATGCTTTTTTCTAGCAAGTTAAAAGCTTGCTGGGTGCCTAACAGTAATGTTTTACCTTGCTGGGTTAACAACATACCTTTGCCTTTACGCAAAAATAACTGCTTTCTTAGGTTATCTTCCAATTGGCGCATCTGTTGACTAACAGCTGCTTGTGAAATACATAATTCGGTCGCAGCTTTACTATAACTTTGGTGCCGAGCGGCACACTCAAAAGTATGTAATAAATTAATATTTTTTAATGCTTTCTTTATCATGATTACTTTGAATAATACTAAAGGGGCGAAAACCATATTATAAGCACAGCTTATAATTGTAGTCGATTTTTATCGTTGGTTTTTACCGTGAGCAAAAGGCACACTTAATACCACAAAAATAACGGCTATCTTCCTAGCTAAACCTAAAGAGATAAAACAATGCAACCATCACTATTTACTTTATTACATCAAGACACTACGCCATTATTACTTTGTAATGTTTGGGATGTTGCCAGTGCGAAAACGGCTGAAACACTTGGATTTAGTGCTATTGGTACATCAAGTGCAGCTATTGCTAGTATGCTTGGTTATGCTGATGGTGAGCATATGCCATTTGATGAATTACTTTATATTGTTAAGCGTATTGCAGCATGTAGTGAGCTGCCTTTAAGTGTGGATATTGAGGCGGGTTTTAGTGATGATGCACAAGTAACAGCGGCTTATATAAAAGCGTTAGCTCAAGTCGGTGTTGTTGGTATTAATATCGAAGACAGTAAAGTCAATAAAACTAGCGAAGAGCGGGTATTAATGCATGAAAATAGTTTTGCTGAGTACCTTTCTGCGCTCACCACACAATTAGCTAAAGATAATAATACTGTGTTTATTAATGTCAGAACGGACACTTTTTTACTTGGCGTAGAAGACGCGATAGAAGAAACGCAAAAGCGCTGCAAATTATATCAAGCTGCTGGCGCGGATAGTTTATTTGTACCTTGTATTGTAGACGTTGAAGCCATTGCAGAGATAGTGAACAGCACAACATTACCGATTAATGTTATGTGTATGCCTGAGCTACCTGATTTCGATAGCTTGAAATCAATTGGCGTAAAACGTATTAGCATGGGTAACTTTCTTTTTGATGTAATGCAAGATGACTTGGCAAAAAGATTGAACAATATTGTGCAAAACAACTCTTTTAAGTCGATCTTTTAATTTTACTTAATTGAACCATTTTTCAACCTAGCTACCGTAATACCTTAGCGTTATAACATTGAATAATAGCCATTAACTTAAATATTTTAGTTATTGGCTATAGCTTTAATTGAGCTTATTAGGAATAATCGAACTA
>Ga0105354_1000634_pt1 | contig 21684 bp, 9 predicted proteins | sample GOMGulsemesocosm_FD_83658 | JGI IMG/M metagenome (GOLD analysis project Ga0105354, IMG submission 83658) | Methane-oxidizing microbial communities from mesocosms in the Gulf of Mexico - GOM9B Gulf of Mexico | ecosystem: Environmental > Aquatic > Marine > Cold seeps | place: USA: Gulf of America...
CCAATTACAAATGTAACATTTGCTGGAATTAACAATACGACAACAAACGCAACTGGAGGACCTTCTCATGAAGTATTTTGTACTCCAACAGCTACTGTAACTCAAGGAACATCTCCAACTATTACTATTGAAGGTAATACAAACGGAGGATTTACGGATCATTTTAGAGCCTTTGCCGATTGGAATCAAGATGGCGATTTTACTGATGCAGATGAAACAGTATTTATAGGAACAATTACAGGATCTACAGGTATAGACGGACAAACTACTTCTGTAGCATTCCCCGTTCCAGCTGGAGCAACTCCAGGGTTAACTTATATGCGTGTCATGAAAAGATATGATAATGACCCTACTGACTCATGTAACTTAACTTATGATTACGGACAAACTGAAGATTATATAATAAATGTTATTCAACCACCATGTACTACTCCAACAACACAAGCTACTGGATTAGGACTAACACCTGTATCAACAGTAATTAATGGTACGTTTACAGCAGCAACACCTATAGTAGATAACTATTTAGTAGTAATAAATACTACAGGTGTAGCGCCAACAATAACCGATACAACTACATATACCATTGGTCAAGCATTAGCTGGAGGAAATACTGTTGTTGACATTGATAGCAACACTACTTTTTCGGCAAGTGCACTAAATCCAAGTACCTTATATTACTTTTATATATATACATATAATGACTCTACATGTACTGGAGGACCACTATACAATACAACATCTCCTTTAACAGGAAGTGCAACTACAGGAACAATTTCTTATTGCTCCCCTACAACCGACACTCCTACTGGAGATTATATAAATAGTGTACAGTTTATAGGTACTTTAAACGACGTTGACAACCTTAATAACGGCTCTTCTACTGGTCATCAAGATTTTACTACAACTGTAACTAATAGTAGCCAACAACAAGGTGAAGGTATAAATATTTATATGGAAGGAGCTACCTCAAGAGGAAGGTTTAAAGCTTGGGTAGATTGGAATAAAGATGGTTTATTTGATGAACCTGGAGAAAAAGTATATGACTCTAATACTATTAAAACTGTTTCTACTACTTTTGGTTATGTAATACCTATAGCCCAACCTGTAGGTACATATGTAATTCGTCTACGCTTCTACCATACTTCTGCCGATACTATTCCTCTTGATTTTAATTCTTGTGAAAATTTCACTGGATCTAATTACGGTGAAGCGGAAGATTATGCATTTGATGTATTACCACGTTGTGATGCACAAATAACAAGCATAACAAACGGTGAATCTTGTGGAGTATTAGAACCCGTAGATCTTAACGTAGTAGGAGCTGGAAATGTAACTAGTTACAACTGGTATACCAATGAAACTGGAGGAGCTCCTATAGCTAATACAGCTACTGGTTCATGGACAACTCCTGCAATAGCTGCAACAACAATATTCTGGGTAGCTGGAGATAACGGTACATGTGAGGCATATGAAAGAGAGCGTGTTATTGCATTCTTAAATGCGCCAGCAACTTTAACTTTTACACCTTCAACCCCTTTAATTTGTGGAGAAAATAATCCGCCTATTCAAATATCTGCCGCTTCAACTACACAAATAGGATATTTAATTGATGAAGACTTTGAAGGTGGAATAGGTACATTTACTGAAACTAATATTGTGTCAAACGGAGCTCCATATGATGGTATTTCTGAATGGCAGCAACAAACAAGTACATATGTTCCATCTGAAAATGTATGGTTTCCAGCAATTTCATCAGGTTTTGGTACAAATAATTTTGTGCTAAGTAATGCTGATTCTGGAACATCACCAACGCATAACGAATTAACTTCCGCTACCGTTGACGCGAGTACATACATCAACTTAACATTAGAATTGGACATGTATTTTTCAAGATACAACTTGTCAGTACCTGAGTATTTAGCTATTGAAGTATCTACAGATGGTGGTGCTACATGGCCAACTATTACTGCCCCAGGCGCAGGGCCTTTTAACCCATTAACTATGCCTTATGCCTATGAAGCTGCTATGTCAGCAGAACCAAATATGGTTGATTTCATATTTGATGATGTTGGATATGGTACTAACTTTAACCATTTAACGTATGACTTATCTGCATATGCAGGACAGACAAACCTAAAAGTACGTGTTAGGTACTATTCAACTTGGGGTGATGGAGTTGCTCTTGATAACGTACAATTATATGGTAACAATACCATTAACCCATTAGCTACTTGGACACAACCTCCAGGAGTACAAATATACACTGATGCTGCAGGTACAATACCATATACAGGAGACAATAGAAATATAATATATGTAGTACCCAGCCCTGCAGAATTACAAACATCAAACACATGGCCATTCTCCGCTTCTGTAACTTTAGCTAACGGATGTACTGCTACTGGCTCAGTAGCAGTACAAAATAGAACTAAATACTTTATGGGTGCTACTTCTGACTGGAATACCCCAGCTAACTGGTCTCCTACTGGAGTACCAACTGCTATAAATTGTGTAATTATCCCTAATACTTTTGGCGCTGATATTGCTGGAGGGATCAATGGTGATGCATACAACCTAACCGTACAAGATGGAGGTGCATTAGACATTCAAGCCAATGGATCTGTTACTGTACAAAACTTTGTTGATGTTGACCCTATAGGAGCGTTTACAATTGAAAACGCAGGGAGTTTAATACAAGTTCAAGATCAAGCTCATGTTGATTATGTTGCAAATACAGGTGTAATTGACATGAAGCGCAACACAACTGTAAGAAATACTGATTATGTATTTTGGTCAACCCCTGTTGCAAGCTTCCCTGTCACTTCTATTTCTCCTACCACAAGCATAGAATATATATGGGACTGGATCCCTACCATTAATCAAGGATACGCAGGTGCTTTTGGAATTTGGCAAAATACAACTGAGAATATGATTAACGGTAAAGGATATGCTGTAAGAGGACCTAATGGATACACCTCAACTCCACAAAATTATACAGCTATATTTAATGGAGTTCCTAACAACGGAACTATAACACAAACTATTAATAGAGGTACCTATACAGGAGTAGATTATACAGGACCTACAGCTCTTGCAGTTACAAATAAAGATGATAATCATAATATATTAGGTAACCCCTATCCTTCTGCTATTGATGCAATCACATTCTTAACTACAAATACAGAAATCGAAGGTACTGTTCACATATGGACACATGATATTGAAATTAGCAATGCCATTACTGATCCTTTTTATGAAGGTTTTGCTTTAAACTACTCTATTAATGATTACTTATCTTATAACTCAACTGGAGCATCTTCTGGAGCAGGGGTATACAATGGTAAAATACCTGCAGGACAAGGATTTTTCATAACAATGTTAGATACGGGTGCTACTTCTGAAACGGTAACTTTTACAAATAGCATGAGAGATAGAACAAATGATAATTCTGGCTTCTACAAAATTGCTAACCCTGAAAGTAACACAACAACAGATACTATTGAAAGACACAGAATATGGTTAGACTTAATTAACCCAAGTAACCAAAACAGTAGAATACTTATTGGTTATGTTACTGGAGCAACTGAAGGTAAAGACAGATTATTTGATGCTTCAAACATCAACAAAACTAACTTTAATTTATACTCTAAAGCTGATGAACATAAATTACTTATTCAAGGTAGACCGGTTCCTTTTGTAGATACTGATAAAGTAAAATTAGAAGTTGTAATACCTAATAACGGAGAATACACTTTTGCTTTAAGTGAAGTTGATGGTTTGTTTGAAAACCAAGGCCAAGGAATCTATATAGAAGATCTTGAATTAGGAATCATTCACAACTTAAGAAACACTCCTTATACATTTACTGCAGAAACAGGACGTCAAGAAGACCGTTTTATATTACGTTACACAATCGTAAATAAACAATTATTTAATACAGAAGAAGTAATTCCTAATAACGAACTTTCAATATTCACTACAAATAATAAGGTAAGCGCTACATCTAACTTTAGTAACATTAAAAAAATTACGATGCATGATATAAGTGGGCGCCTATTAGTAAACAAACAAAATTTAAATAGCATTGAATACAATATAAATACAGACAACTATAGTACTGGAACATATTTAGTGACTATTGAATTACATGACGGAAGAACAATAACCAAAAAAATTATATTTTAAAGCTTAGAATACACCCCAATAAAAACCCGAATATCCACATGGATATTCGGGTTTTTCATTATAAAACGATCATATGTCAACATAAAAACTCTTCAAAACGCGTAATAAACAGATAAAGAAAACACTTTTAACAAAACTCATGTATTTCATCCGATCTATTTGCATTATATCTAATACAAGACACACATCAATGCTAAATACCTATTTATTTCGTATGTTTGCAACATATTTACCCATACATCTGTCAATTGTTTGATAGATTACTAAAAATTTACCCATGCATACAATTACCCAAAAGTCCTTTTTGAAAAAGGTAACATTCTTAATTTTAACATTATTTTTTAGTCTTTCTTACGCACAAACAACTGTTAGCGGAGGCGGACCAGGTAACTACACGTTTTTCGTACCTTGTGATGTAACCTCTATAAGCATTGAAGCTTGGGGAGGTGCTGGTGCTGGTGGTGGATCCACTGTGAACAATGCCGGTGGTCAAGGTGGAGGATCAGGAGCTTATGTTTCTTCTACAATAGCTGTTACTGGTGGTCAGGAAATTAATTATACTATCGGAGCAGGAGGAACAGGAAGTACCGGTAATGGTACAGATGGTACAGATACTACTATTCCAAGTTTAGGGATTTCCGCAGGCGGAGGAACCGGAGGTACAGCTAACGGAGGTACAACCGCAAATGGGGGTACTGCATTTGGAGGTGACACTAACACAAATGGTGGTAATGGTGGTAATGGTGGTAATAGACCTGGTGGTAGAGGTGGTAACGCCCCAGCCGCTTTAGGTGGTAATGGTGGTAATGGTGGTAGTAATGCTGCTGGTCAAAACGGAAACTTCATAGCCGGTGGTGGTGGTGGAGCTGAAAGAGCCGGTGGTGGTAGCGGAAACAGAAGTGGTGGAAATGGTGCTGACGGTGAAGTTCGAATTACATATACTTCGGCTTATCAATTTTACTGTACAACATTTTACGATACAGGTGTTGAACCAATTACAAATGTAACATTTTCAGGAATTAACAATACAACTACTAATGCTACAGGAGGATCTTCTCATGAAGTATTTTGTTCTCCAACAGCTACTGTAACTCAAGGAACCTCTCCAACTATTACTGTTCAAGGTAATACAGATGGAGGGTTTACAGATCATTTTAGAGCTTTTGCCGATTGGAATCAAGATGGTGATTTTGCTGATGCAGGCGAAACTATTTTTATAGGAACAATAACTAACTCTACTGGTGTTGATGGTCAAACTGCTTCTATAGCGTTTCCAGTACCAGCAGGAGCAACTTTAGGAACAACTTACATGAGGGTTATGAAGCGTTATAATGCTGACCCAACGGACTCATGTAACCTTACATACGATTACGGACAAACTGAAGATTATTTAGTCAATGTAGTTCAACCACCTTGTGTAACACCAACAGCTCAAGCAACTGGCTTAGGGTTAACACCTGTGTCAACAGTAATTAACGGTACTTTTACTGCAGCAGCTCCTGCCGCTGACAGTTATTTAGTAATCGCAAACACAACTGGAGTAGCACCTGCAGCTCCAACAGATGGTGTATCTTATACAATTGGTCAAGCATTAGCTGGAGGTAATACAGTAATTGATATTGACAATAACACTACGTTTACTGCAAGTGCATTAAACCCAAGTACATTATACTATTTTTACATATATACGTATAATGATTCAACTTGTACTGGTGGACCATTATACAACACAACATCACCTTTAACAGGAAGCGCAACTACCGGAACAATTTCTTATTGTACTCCTACAAATAACTATAGTGCTGTAGACAGGTTTATAGATGATGTGCAATTTATAGGTACACTTAGTGATCAAACAAATTTAAATACTGGCTTTACAGCTGGGGGGTATCATGATTATACTGGTTTAGCAAATTCTTCTCAACAACAAGGAGAAGGTATGAATGTATACGTTGAAGGTAATACAAGAGGACATTTTAAAGCTTGGATTGATTGGAATAAAGATGGTGTATTTGACCAAATAACAGAAGAGGTTTATGATAATGGGTTTATATCTACTGCATCTACCACTTTTGGATATACTGTCCCTTTAGCACAAGCAATTGGAACATATACAATGCGTATTAGGTTCTACACTGCATATAACGGAAGCTGGCCAACAACTCACAATAACTATGAATATCATGTTACAGATTTTGACGCTTGTCAAACTTTAGACTCATTTACATTAGGAGGGATTGCTGGAACTTATTTTGAGTATGGTGAAGCAGAAGATTATACTTTTGATGTATTGCCTAGATGTGATGCACAAATAACAGCCATTACAAACGGAGAGGCATGTGGTACAAGTGAAACTGTAGATTTGTCAGTTACTGGAGCAGGTAATGTTACTAGCTATCACTGGTATGCTAATGAAACTGGGGGGGCAGAACTTGCAGAAACATTTACAGGAGACTGGACTACTCCAGCAATTGGTACTACAACTGTTTATTGGGTAGCTGCAGATAATGGAACATGTGAAGCCTATGAAAGAGAACGTATTACAGCTTTCTTAAACGCTCCTGCAACACTAACTTTTACGCCATCAACACCTTTGATTTGTGGAGAAAACAACCCGCCAATTCAAATTTCAGCAGCTTCAACCACTCAAATAGGGTATTTAATTGATGAAGATTTTGAATCTGGATTAGGAACTTTTACTGAAAATAACATTGCAACAAATGGAGCCCCACATGATGGTATCTCACAATGGCAGCCAAGAACAAGCGTATTTGAACCTTCTGAAAATGTATGGTTTCCTGCAATATCGTCTGGTTTTGGAGCTAATAGCTTTGTAATGAGTAACGCTGATAGTGGAACAACTGGAACTGAAAATGAATTAATTTCTGCGACTGTAGATGCAAGTACATATATCAACTTAACCTTAGAGTTAGACATGTATTTTTCAAGGTACTTAATCGGTATACCTGAAAATGTAAGTATAGAAGTTTCTACTAATGGTGGTGGAGCTTGGACACAAATTGCAGACATAACTGATGATGTAGGGTACGGGACTAATTTTGATCATTTAACTTATAATTTAGATGCTTATGCTGGTGAAGCTACTTTAAGTGTTAGAATATACTATTTTTCTGATTGGGGTGATGGAGTTGCTGTTGATAACATTCAACTATATGGAAATAATACTATAAACCCATTAGCTACTTGGACACAACCTCCAGGAGTGCAAATATTTGAAGATGCAGCTGGTTTAATACCATATACTGGTGATAACAGAAATATAATATATGTAGTACCTAGTCCTGCAGAATTACAAACATCAAACACATGGTCATTCTCTGCTTCTGTAACTTTAGCTAACGGATGTACTGCTTCAGGTTCAGTTGCATTACAAAATAGAACTAAATACTTTATGGGAGCTACTAATGATTGGAACAACCCTGCTAACTGGTCTCCTGCTGGAGTACCAACTGCTATAAATTGTGTAATTATTCCTAATACTTTTGGCGCTGATATCGCTGGAGGGGTCGATGGTGATGCATACAACCTAACCGTACAAGATGGAGGTGCATTAGACATCCAAGCCAATGGATCTGTTACTGTACAAAACTTTGTTGATGTTGACCCTATAGGAGAGTTTACTATTGAAAACGCAGGAAGCTTAATACAAGTTCAAGATCAAGCTCATGTTGATTATGTTGCAAATACTGGTATAATTGACATGAACCGTAACACAACTGTAAGAAATACTGATTATGTATTTTGGTCAACTCCTGTTGCTAATTTCCCAGTTACCGCTATTTCACCAACAACGAATGCTGGTCACATATGGGACTGGAATCCAACGATTAATCAAGGATATGCAGGTGCTTTTGGTATTTGGCAAAATACAACTGAGAATATGATTAACGGTAAAGGATATGCTGTAAGAGGACCTAGTGGATACACCTCAACTCCACAAAATTACACTGCTACATTTACAGGAGTACCCAACAACGGAACTATAACACAAACTATTAATAGAGGTACGTATACAGGGGCAGATTATACAGGACCTACAGCTCTTGCAGTTACAAATAAAGATGATAACCATAATATAATAGGTAACCCATATCCTTCTGCTATTGACGCAATTACATTCTTAACTGCAAATACAGAAATTGAAGGTACTGTTCACATATGGACTCATGGTATTGAAATTAGTAATGCCATTGCTGATCCTTTTTATGAAGATTTTGTTTTAAACTACTCTATTAATGACTATTTATCTTACAACTCTACTGGAGCATCTTCTGGAGCAGGCGTATACAATGGTAAAATACCTGCAGGACAAGGATTTTTCGTAACAATGTTAGATACGGGTACTACTTCTGAAACGGTAACTTTTACAAATAGCATGAGAGACAAAACTAATGACAACGCTGGTTTTTACAAAACTGCTACCCCTGAAAGTAATACAACAACAGATGTAATTGAGAAGCACAGAATATGGTTAGACTTAATTAACCCAAGCAACCAAAACAGTAGAATACTTGTTGGTTATGTTACTGGAGCAACTGAAGGTAAGGACAGGTTATTTGATGCATCAAACATTAACAAAACTAGTTTTAGCTTATATTCTAAAGTAGACGAACATAAATTACTTATTCAAGGTAGGCCAGTTCCTTTTGTAGATACTGATAAAGTAAACTTAGAAGCTATGATACCTAATAATGGAGAATACACTTTTGCTTTAAGTGAAGTTGATGGTTTATTTGAAAATCAAGATATATATATTGAAGATCGTAACTTAGGAATTATTCATAACTTAAAGAACACTCCTTATGTATTTACTGCTGAAAGCGGTGCTCAAAAAGATCGTTTTATATTACGTTATACTAATGAAAACAAACAATTATTAAATACTGAAGAAGTAATCGCGAATAATGAACTTGCAATATTCACTACTAATAACAGGGTAAATACTATCTCAAATTCAAGTAACATCAAAAAATTTACGATGCATGATATCAATGGACGTCTATTAGTAAACAAGCAAAATTTAAATAGTATCGAATATAATGTTAACACAGACAACTATAGTACTGGAACATATTTAGTAACTATTGAATTACATGACGGAAGATCATTAACTAAAAAAGTTGTTTTCTAATTTATTAGAAAATAACCCAAATAAAAAAGAGCGGCTATCTAATTAGATAGCCGCTCTTTTTTGTGATAAAACCTAATATTACTAACTGATAGCAACCAAACTTTTGATTACTTAAAAAACACTGTAAAACAACCTTAAAAGCAGGCAAAAAACCCCTAACACACTTAAAATCAAACAAAAACGTATTTCACCTGATTTTTCGTGCATTATATCGAAAACACATTCATACTCTACTTAACATATAGGATATTTTTTATATTCGCTTGATTTTAAGAATCATACTACCCGAATAATAACGAATTAATTACCCGAATAATTATGAAAACTGTAACCCAACAGATCATAAAATTGTCTTGCACAATTTTACTAATTACCCCATTATTTTCAACTGCACAAGTAGGAGTAGGAACAACTGCTCCAGTAAGCGACCTTTCTGTATTTGGAAATACAGCTATAGGAACTACTTACTCAATATCAACTACGGCACCTACAAACGGATTACGTGTTGAAGGCCAAACGGTAGTTGGAAAACCAACTGGAGAAGACTCAAGAGATGTTTTTTCAGCACACTCAAGTACTACATCTTACAACAACGTTACTGGTTATGGTGGTGATACGGCAAAAAGAGCAATAGCTGGTTATTCTGAAGGAGATGGAATTGGAGTATTAGGATATGCTACTAGAACTGGATATGGAGTAGTTGGGCTAGCACATGCTAATACAATTTCTGCTTTTGTACAACAAGGAGAAGGTGTTTTAGGGCAAGCTGATGGAACTTTAGGAGCTACAACTATTCCTATCGGTGTACACGGAATTATTGACGAAACTACACCTGAGCTCTATGCTGCAACACCAGTATTAGGGGAAAACAATAATGCAACGAGAGGATTTGGCTTAGCTGGAGGAGCATATAATGGATCAGCTCCAGCAGTATCTGCTGTATATGGAAATGTAGGAACTAAAGTATCCCCTACCACAACTAATGCTTTTCAGTTTGGAGTAGTTGGCGACATATTATTACTAGCACCTGCTACCGGTCAACCTGACGCAAGTGGAGGAGTTTTAGGTGCTAATGCTGCAGGAGATTATGGAGCATTAGGTTATATCAATACAGGAGGTACATCTTATTCAGGGTATTTTGCAGACTCTGGAGCTATTACAACTACTGGAACAGATAAAAATTCAAATCAAAATAACATAAATAATAAAATCGGTATTGGTGTTCATGGAGGTTTTATGGGAGGATATATTAAAGGTAAAAACTATGGTGTTATAACTAAAGGAGATGACTTTGGTATGTACGTTCAAGGAAAAACAATTACTAACCAACCAGTAGTACAATTAATCGACAATGGAACTTCTAACAGATCTATTGCTTATAACAACATCTCAACTACAGTAGATATTAACACAAGAGGAAAGAACAAATTAACTAACGGTAAAACTTATGTTGCTTTTAAAAAAGATTTCAAAAACATGATCGCCTCTGAAGATATCAACATTACTATTACCCCTAGAGGCGCATCAAATGGTGTGTATGTAAGTAATGTTACGAGAGATGGATTTTATGTTAAAGAAAACATGAACGGCAACAGCAATATATCATTTAACTGGGTTGCTATAGGTACCAGAAAAGGATATGAAAATGGTGTTTCAATTTCAAATACTATTTTATCGAATCAATTTGAAGAAAAATTCGATGGAGTAATGAGTAACGATGCCGATAAAGGTAATGACGCAACTCCAATTCATTATGACGGAAATGACATTCGTTTTGAAAGAATCCCAGAAGGCATCATCAAATACAATAGAAAATCAATTAAAACAAAGTTGTTAAAAAGATAAACTATACCTCATAATAATATTCAAAAACGCCTAATCAGGCGTTTTTTTTTACTTTAGTTGTAAAAAACACAATACAAAAATATTTATAAAGCACAGAATAACAACAAAATAGGCGTGACGTTTTTCTTACACCTATATTTTTATTATGTTTGTTGGCCTTATGAAAATTACACCCATAATTTTCATAAGAAACCCGAATATGATTAACCCGAATATACCCAATTATGAAAAAAATTACCCGAATCATAGCGCTAGCTGTGACATGTTTCCTAACACAAATTAATTACGCACAAGTAGGAATAGGAACCACTACTCCAAACACAAGTGCTATGTTAGAGATAGAATCTACTGACTCAGGAATATTAATCCCAAGAATGAACCAAGCACAAAGAGATGCTATTACAGTAAATGCAACAACAACTGGTTTACTTATTTATCAAACAAATAATACCCCAGGTTTCTATTACTATAATGGAGCTTCATGGGTAACTTTTGGCGGAGCAGCTGATAATGATTGGACAGTTAGTGGTAATGACATCTACAATGCCAATACAAATAATGTAGGAGTTGGTACACCTACACCCACACATAAATTCACCGTAAAGCACGATGTTGCCAACGCAGGAGTAATGTGTATCGAAAATAATAATTCTGCAGGATTTTTAGGAATATATTTTTCTGAGGGCCCATTTAGCGCAACAAACTATCGAGGACATGTTGGACATGTGAATTCTACTTCAGGCTTTGCTGAACCAGGAACTTTTCAAGTTGCTTCTGGGGATAGAGATTTAGTTTTTAGTGCTACAGACGGGAGTAATAGTTTTCAAGAACGTATCCGCATCAAAAAAACTGGAGAAGTACGAATTGGACCAACCGCTACTACACCTACACATAGACTCCATGTACACAATGAAACTACTGATGACGTACTTAGACTACAAGGGCCTGACGCCGTAGGATCAGGAGCCCGCTTAAATTTTGGAGATGGAAATTTTGTATATCTGGATGAAGATGTAGATGACCATTTAATAATTGAAGCATCTGGAGGTGTTCAAGTAACTGCTGATTTAGATGTTACTGGAACCCTTTCTAAAGGTGGTGGAACTTTTAAAATCGATCACCCTTTAGACCCTGCAAATAAATACTTATACCATAGTTTTGTTGAAAGTCCAGATATGATGAATATCTATAATGGAAACATCACAACAAACTCAAATGGTGTTGCAAAAGTAAAAATGCCAAAATATTTTAAAGCTTTAAATAAAGAATTCAGATACCAATTAACTGTTATTGGCTCATTTGCACAAGCAATAATTTCAAAAGAATTAAACAACAACTCTTTTGAAATAAAAACAAATAATCCTAACGTAAAAGTAAGCTGGATGGTTACTGGTGTGCGTAAAGACGCTTGGGCTAACGAAAACAGAGTCATTCCTGAAGTTAAAAAAACATGGGAAAAAGGACACTATATACACCCTAAATTACACGGTGCTCCAGAAAGTAAAAACATTACTAAAGCGAAACGACCTACAATTAAAAAATAAATACATTTTTAACACTTAAAAAAAACGCCCATCTTGGGCGTTTTTTACATTTATAATACACATACAAACCCATTCATCGCAATAAAAAGAACTTAATCGAAAAAGCTTAAATATCAACCCATTAGAATAACATTTAACTATATTTAACTACCCGAATTAATAAATATTGGTTTAGAGCCCACTAATCCTAATTTTATAAATATGTTTATTAATTACCTTAAAAAAAACGCTTTCGTTTTTACATTTTCGTTTATTACCTGTGCCTTTTCTCAAGTAGGAATAGGAACTACCAGCCCTAATTCAGATGCTGAATTAGACATTAACAGTACAACAAGAGGTGTTTTATTACCCCGCGTACCACTAACCAATACAACAAGTCCAGCTCCATTAACAACTGACGTAGCTGGTATGCTTGTTTACAACACTGCTATAGCAGGAGATGTTACCCCTGGTTTTTACTATAATGATGGAGCTATTTGGGTTAGAATAAACCCAGCCCAAAGTACTGACTGGACAATTTCAGGTAATGCAGGAACAACTCCAACTACTAATTTTGTAGGAACCACTGATGCCCAAGATTTAGTTCTTTCAAGAAATTCTACCCCTAAAATTAGGGTCTTAAACAGTTACACTGGATTTACCGATGAAATTATTATACGGGATGGTTCTCCCAATGGGGCTACAAGTTTAGTATCTATTGATGACAGAGGAAATACTAATGATGGTAGAATTAGAATCTATCGAAATAATAATATACAACATAACTTAGATGGTAATGGTGCAGTTATTTTTAATGAAAACAGTGGAAACTTTGATTTTAGAATAGAATCTAATAATGACACCAATGCATTCTTTTTAGAAGGAGCAGATGGACAAATTACATTAGGAGAATACGGTACTGGAGCACATACGGGAACTTCTACCAGGATGTTAACTGTAGATACTAACGGTAATATTATTGAAGAACCATTAATCGCAAATACTGTTTCTGCTTGGGGAATTACCGGAAACACTGGAACAACTGCTGGAACAAATTTCTTAGGAACTACAGATGCTCAAGACTTAAGAATTCATACTAATGGAGCAGAAAGAATGCGTGTAAGAAGTGATGGCTTAGTAGGTATAAATAGTGCTGGTCAAGCTGGAAGTCATTTAGATGTTGCAGGAAATTCAGGTAACGATGCAATTACAGCAGCAACCGATGCGAATGGCGCCTCTCTTAGAAATGCACTTTGGGCGCGAAACCTAAACAATACCGGAACCGCTATATTAGCTGCTTCACAAGGTATTGGAGGAATAAGTCCTGTAGATGGTGCTGCCGTAGCAGGCTCTTCTACCAATAATATTGCTATATCAGGAAATGTTGGGCAAGGAAGGCCCAACAACAACGCTGACAACGGAAATCATGTTGGTGATTTTGGATTAGACTCAGACAATAACGAAGGAACTAACAACCAAAGTGCCGTTGCCTTCTTAGCAGGTAAAGACCGTCAAGATTTAGACGGATTTGGTCTTGCAAGATTTTTATATGGTGGTTACTTTCAAGGTGGTGTAAACAACCCAGCTTGGAGTTATGTAGGTATGAAGTATGATCATAATAACAATGCTACTGCAACTGGAGGTACGGATTATAAAATATTAGGAATTGGACTTGTATCAACAGTGGTTAAAGATCAAAATAGTACTGGTAGAATTATGTTTGCTCCTGAAGCTCCTGAAGTATTATTTCAAGATTATGGAATTGGCAAACTATCAAATGGTAGTACAACTATTACAATTGATGAAATATTTACTAAAAATATAAAAGTAGATCAAAAACACCCTCTTAAAGTATTTATCCAATTGGAAGGAGATTGTAATGGTGTTTATGTAACCAATAAATCTGATAAGGGTTTTACAGTAAAAGAACTTGCCGGAGGAAATAGTAATACTTCTTTTTCATGGCAAATAATAGCTACAAGAGCAAATACTATTGGAAAAGATGGAGAAGTTAGCTCACATCACGAAAACTTAAGATTTCCATATGCTCCAAAACCTCTTGAACGAACAAAAAACATATCTCGAAAAACAAGAAAATCCAATATTAAATAATCACACTTCAAAAACGCCCAATTCGGGCGTTTTTTATTCCCTTCACTTAATCATTTTCAATTCATATTTAAATAAATAACTAACAAAACACCTAATGCTTTTCACATTCTAAAATCACATTTTTGAAAACAACTACCTAAAAAAAAAATCAAACACATATCTACATAAACTCAATAAATCAAGGAATTACAATAACCTACAGCATTACAGCATGAGATTTAAGTGAGTAAACCATTAGTATTTTATTAGTTAAATAAACGAGTTAAGCATTTTTTTATAAACTAATTTTGCAAAAAATTCGAATACAACAATTTATACCTACAATACATTGTTTTAACAAAAACTAATAACGATTATTACCCACCCAAATCTCATGAAATTAACCACATCAAGAAAAATACAATTGCTTATTGCAATTGTATTCACAACACCTATTTATTTAATAGCTCAAGTAGGAATCGGAACTACAACACCAAATGCAGGATTAGATATTACTTCCACAACAACTGGATTTTTACCACCTAGAATTATACTCTCAGCAACTAATGTTCAAGCACCAGTTGTTAATCCACAAACAGGAGCTTTACCTGCAGGAACTATTGTATACAACACTGCTACAGCGGGAACTTCTCCTAATAATGTTGCCCCAGGATTATATTATTGGGACAGCTCAAAGTGGGTAGCTTTTGCAGGACCTACTGGAGGCTTAGACTGGTCTTTAACAGGAAACGGAGGAACAACTGCAGGGACAAATTTCTTAGGAACAACAGACGCTGTTACTTTAAAATTAAGAAGCGCTAATGCGGAACGCATGCAAATATTAGCTACAGGAGAAGTTTCTGTAGGAGCAGCTGGAACTAACCCTGTTTCAGGCGATACTTTTTCTTCGACTGGAGTCGAATACCCAATTGTTGCGTGGGGTAGTGGTACCTCGCCTGCACCAGTAATAAGCTCAGCTTTTTATGCAAATCAAACAGGTATCGGATCTTTACTTTTTGGACAACATAAAGGAACAGGTGGTGATGGTATACGAATACAAATGGAAACCCCTACCTCTACAGGAGCTGGTATTATTGTTACACATGATGGTACTGGGCAGGTAATAACTGGTGAAATTACAGGAACCGCTGCTATTACAGGGATTTTAAAAGCTGCTGACTTCTCATTTAAAGGTTTAGATTTTGACGATCACATAGGCGTTGCTGGATTTGTAAACGTTACCGATGGAACCACCTTTAAAGGTGTTGGTGTAGAAGGTACTGGAGGCACCTATGGTGTACATGGTATAGACGCAAGTGGTGGTGCTGGTTATGGTGTTTTTTCAACTGGAGATTCAGGAGCTTCAGGGTTTAAATCATTTATGATAGACCATCCTGCCGACCCAGCTAACAAATATTTAAAACACTTCTCTATAGAATCTAACGAAGTATTAAATATATATAGAGGAACAGCTACTTTTAATTCAGATGGAAAAACTGTTATTACTTTACCAGACTACTATAATTTAATTAACAAAAACGCAAGTTATTTGCTTACTCCTGTTGGAGCACCAATGCCAAATTTATTTATTGAGAAAGAAATAAATAGAAGTAATAAATTTGTAATCGCAGGCGGTATTGCAGGCAAAAAAGTTTCTTGGAATGTTACCGCAGAAAGAAATGATCCGTATGCACAACAAAACCCTAAGAAAAAAGAAAATATTTCTGATAAAAAAGAAAATAGAGGAAAATATTTAACCCCAGAATTATACAACCAGCCTAAAAGCCTAAGAATAGGCTACTCTAAACAAACTAAAGTGGGAAAGATGAAAAAACAGCATAAATCAAGATAATACCATTTATTAAATCATTAAACATACTTCAAAAACGCCCAATTCGGGCGTTTTTTTATATACCCTAATTTATTTTCCTTAGCATACGCTTTGCGCTCAAAGGAAATATGTTTAGCTAATTCTATGTCCAAGGGGACTGTTTTTAGTAGAGCGAAGTTCTCTCTTTTTATAGTTGTCCCCAAGAATTATAGTTGTTCTCTAAACTCCTAAACACAACTAAAAGACACGCCTCAATACACTGAAAAACAATGCTATACAATAAATAAAGTGTTCTTTTAATTATTCTATGAGTAGTTTTTTTTGTAACTTTAAGTTACTTACACAAGTAATCCTTACCCTTTAATATTAACGTCTAATCATTCTTATTATGAAAAAAACTGTCACTCTACAGTTCGTAAGATTGCTATGTGTAATTTTATTATTTATTTCTACTTTTTCAAATGCACAAGTCGGAATAGGAACTACAAGCCCTAATGCAAATGCAGAGTTAGACATCTTTAGTACTACTAGAGGAGTTTTACTCCCTAGACTTCTTTTAACAAACACAACTAATTCAGCGCCCTTAAGCAGCCATATAGCTGGGATGATTGTTTACAATACAGCTACTACAGGTAATGTAATACCAGGGTTTTATTACAATAACGGCTCTAACTGGGGACGCCTTGGTGATGCATGGACAATTACCGGTAATTCAGGGACTACCGCAGGGACTAATTTCATTGGTACTACCGATGCTCAAGATTTAGTTATAAAAGCTAATAGTATTGAACATTTTAGAGTAGGTCAAACAACTACTACTATAAACGAAGATGCTGCAGACTATGATTTCAAAGTCGAATCAGACAACGAATCAAACATGTTATTTGTCAATGGTGGCACAAATCAAGTATTTATGAAGGCCAACGTACATCATATGGGGTTTTCAGATTCTTTTGCTGTATATAGCAACTCGGGAGCATTAGATTTTGCAAATACTGGGTGGAATTTAGGAACTTCTGGTGGAGGTGGGAATTTTGTTATTGAAGACACCACTAATCCAGATTCTGCAATGGAAGCTACTACTGATGGGACAGGTATAGCTGTAAGAGCCGTTTCTCTTCCTACTACAGGAACAGGAATAGGAGCAGAATCATCAGCTAACTCTTCAGACGGATATGGTGTTTATGCATCTATTCCTACTACAGGCTCATGGTTTGGGTTAGGTGGGTACTTTGAAGGTGGGTTAGGATATGCAGATGGGCTATATGACCTTTCTGACTCAAGAGCTAAAAAAGATGTTGAAAAAATTGAGAAAGCTCTAGAGAAAATTTTAAATATTCAAGGGTACTCCTATAAGTACGACAAACTTAAGTTTAATGAAAAATCAGCAAATAGTGATAAAACATATTATGGATTTATTGCTCAAGAAATAAAACAGATACTACCACATGTAGTCGCAGAAAAAAACATCCAATTTAGAAACCAAGTTATCAATCCCCGAGAAAATAAAAAAGAGAGCAGTACAAGCACATTACTTAATGTTGTAAACTATATTGCAGTAATACCTGTTTTAGTTGAAGCTATAAAAGAGCAGCAAAAAATAATTGAATCGTTAGAAAATAAAGTTAATGATTTAAACAAAAAATAAAATTACAAATACTTCAAAAACGCCCAATTCGGGCGTTTTTTTATATACCCTAATTCATTTTCCTTAGCATACGCTTCGCGCTCAAAGGAAATGTTTCGATATGCTGTATTCCAATTTTTATGAATTAGTAGCTTTATTAAAAACTCTACTCCATACCATAGATAAAAAAAAAGTACTAATAACTCTTTTTGTTGTGCCATGTGAATTCGTTCATGATGCAACAAAACCATGTCCTTTTTTTGCTTTACATCTTTCAAAAAAATAAAAGGGTAAAGCACTATACCGTTATATCCTTTAGGAATAATATACTTACTAACTAAAATCATATACAAACAAGAACAATAATCAAACCAAAATTGCCGTATATTTGTGTTTAAATGATTAAAAAAAGAATCCCATTAGAAGAAGGAGATTATTACTTAACTCCTGAAGGCTATAAATGCTTTACAGAACAGTACCACTTAAAGAGAGGATATTGTTGTGAAAGCGGATGTAGACATTGTCCCTATGGATTCAATAAAAAAACAAACACTACAAAAAAGAAGTTTTAATGGATTTTCAACTACTGAAATATAAAATTGCTATATATAGCAAATATCACAGGGTTGATATCCGCTATCCATAGTTTTTATTTGGGCGTGTCTTTTTACACCATAAAAAGTCGTGCTTTCACAAGTCGCTATTTTATTTTGTCATTCTGAGCTTGTCGAAGAATCTAAGTAAAATAAAATGAGCTCCAACGGTTGCTCAATCACTCACGCAACACACTAATAACATTTGAAAATTACAACATGGAAATTACAACAGCAATATCCTTTAAACAACAAATAAAACAAGGTATTCCAAATGAATTACCTTCAGTGAAAATATACGAAACCGATATTAATCACGCTCCAAAACGCAAAGAAATTCTTACTGAGGAAGAGAAGAAATTAGCCTTACAAAATGCGCTACGTTACTTCAAACCTGAGCAACACGAAGTATTAGCTAAAGAATTTTTAGCTGAATTAAATGACTACGGTAGAATATACATGTATCGTTTTCGTCCGGATTACGAAATGAAGGCTAGACCAATTAAGGAATATCCTGGTAAATGCAAACAAGCTAAGGCTATCATGTTGATGATACAAAACAACTTAGATTATGCAGTAGCACAACACCCTCATGAATTAATTACTTATGGTGGTAACGGAGGAGTATTTTCTAATTGGGCGCAGTACTTATTAACCATGAAATACTTATCAGAAATGACTGATAAGCAAACTTTAGTAATGTATTCTGGTCATCCAATGGGCTTATTCCCTTCTCATAAAGACGCCCCAAGAGTAGTAGTTACTAACGGGATGATGATCCCTAACTATTCTCAACCTGATGATTGGGAAAAATTTAATGCTTTAGGAGTAACTCAATACGGTCAAATGACCGCGGGGAGTTATATGTATATAGGCCCACAAGGGATAGTTCACGGTACCACTATTACTGTTTTGAACGGATTTAGAAAAATAGGAAAAGAACCTAAAGGGAATTTATTTGTTACTTCTGGATTAGGAGGAATGTCTGGAGCACAACCAAAAGCAGGAAATATTGCTGGATGTGTAACTGTTTGTGCTGAAGTAAACCCTAAAATTACACAAGTACGTTTAGATCAAGGTTGGATAGATGAAAAAATAACTAATTTAGACGAATTAGTAGCTCGAGTAAATCAAGCAAAAGAAAATAAAGAGACAGTATCAATTGCCTACTTAGGGAACATCGTTGATGTTTGGGAAAAATTTGATCAAGAAAATGTACATATCGATTTAGGATCTGACCAAACTTCATTACATAATCCATGGGCTGGAGGATACTACCCAGCAGACATCGCTTTTGAAGATGCAAATGAGATGATGGCTAACGAACCAGAACTATTTAAAGAAAAGGTTCAAGAAACACTACGCCGTCATGCAAAAGCTATTAATCAACATACTGCAAAAGGAACTTATTTCTTTGATTACGGAAATGCTTTCTTGTTAGAAGCTTCTCGCGCTGGTGCCGATGTAATGTCTGAAAATCCAACAATTGGTAGAGAATTTAAATACCCTAGTTATGTACAAGACATCATGGGACCAATGTGTTTTGACTACGGATTTGGACCATTCCGATGGGTATGCGCATCTGGAAAACCTGAAGATTTAGCTAAAACTGATGCTATTGCCTGTAAAGTTTTAGAAAAATTAAAGAAAGAGTCTCCTCAAGAAATCCAACAACAAATGGATGATAACATTCAGTGGATAAAAGGTGCTCAAGAAAACAAATTAGTCGTAGGTTCACAAGCGCGTATTTTATACGCAGATGCTGAAGGACGTATGAAAATAGCTAAAGCATTCAATAAAGCTATCAAGAAAGGAAAAATAGGAACAGTTGTTTTAGGAAGAGATCATCATGATGTTTCCGGAACAGATTCCCCATATAGAGAAACATCAAACATTTATGATGGTTCACGCTTTACTGCTGATATGGCCATACACAATGTTATCGGAGATAGCTTTAGAGGAGCTACTTGGGTCTCAATCCACAATGGTGGTGGTGTTGGCTGGGGAGAAGTTATTAACGGAGGTTTCGGTATGGTTCTTGATGGTAGTAAGGATGCAGGAAGACGTTTAGAATCAATGCTTTTCTGGGATGTGAATAATGGTATTGCTCGTAGAAATTGGGCAAGAAACGAAGGAGCTATTTTTGCTATTGAAAGAGCTATGAAATCGGAACCTAAGTTAAAAGTTACTGTCCCAAATTTAGTTGATGATAAACTACTTGCTAATTTATAACCAGCGCTCTATTAAAAAAACTTAAACAGGAGCGCATAAAACTAGTACTATGAAAGTATTCAAGCTACTTACTATTGCAATTACTATACTATTAACATCATGCGCTTCTGTTAGAGTAACAACTGATTATGATACACAAGCAGCCTTTGACAATTACAAAACTTTTGCATTTTATAAGCCAGGGATTGATAAAGTTGAAATTTCTGATTTAGACAAAAAAAGAATTCTTAGAGCTATTGAAAAAGAAATGCTCGCTAAAGGATTCACTAAATCTGAATCACCTGATTTATTGGTTAATATCAATACCAAAACTGAAAAAAATGTAAACGTATACAACGCAGGCATAGGATACGGATGGGGACCTTGGTATAGCGGGTATAACCGACAAATATCAAGTTCTACTAACGGAGTATTATATATTGATTTAATTAACTCAAAAGACAAACAATTGGTTTGGCAAGGTAGAGGGTCTGGATACTTAACACATAACGTTGAGAAGAAAGATGCAAGAACTCAAGAATTTGTAACTCAAATTTTAGCGAAATACCCTCCTGGAGCAAAGAAAAAATAAGACAAGTATATCATTAAGTAGGAAAGCCAAA
>Ga0105354_1000635_pt1 | contig 21678 bp, 20 predicted proteins | sample GOMGulsemesocosm_FD_83658 | JGI IMG/M metagenome (GOLD analysis project Ga0105354, IMG submission 83658) | Methane-oxidizing microbial communities from mesocosms in the Gulf of Mexico - GOM9B Gulf of Mexico | ecosystem: Environmental > Aquatic > Marine > Cold seeps | place: USA: Gulf of America...
ATTAAAAATAAAAAAGGCCGTGAAATATTTCACGGCCTTTTTATTGCTATACGGTAATAAAATTACATTTCCTCAGGAGCTAACGTAACTGCTAAACCTTCTAATTCAGGAGTAATATTTAGCTGACATCCTAAACGAGAATTATCTTCTACATGAAATGCTTCTGCTAGCATGGCCTCTTCATCATATTCCATTTCTGGTAATTCATGGTCAGAAGTTACATAACATTGGCATGAAGCGCACATAGCCATACCTCCACAGGTACCAATAGTTCCTTCAGGAACTAATTCAAAACCTTTGATAACTTCCATCAAATTCATAGCCATATCAGTAGGGGCCTCAACCTCATGTAAATTTCCTTCTCTATCAGTTATTTTTAGTGTTACGTCTGACATTTTTTATTAGATTAATAGACTTCGACGAGCTCAGTCTGACAATTAGTTTCATACATTAATTAGGTTAAATTTCTTATATTAAATGATCCCTAATATTTGAAACGGAATCCCTAATTATAGGTCTTTAATATTTAATACTTGTTCTTTTTTAGCGATTTTTTTAGAGCCATCAAATCCAGTTACCCCACCAACAGTAGTATATTTCATAACATACTTTTTACCAGGGTTGATACGTTTGTACGCACTTTGACACATTAGTGTAGCTTCATGAAAACCACATAAGATTAACTTCAATTTCCCTGGATAGGTATTTACATCACCAATGGCATAAATACCATCAATATTAGTTTGGTAGTCTAAGGCATTATTTACTTTAATCGCGTTTTTTTCTATCTCAAGTCCCCAATCGGCAATAGGTCCTAATTTGGGTAATAGTCCAAATAAGGGGATAAAGCAATCAGTTTCTTTAATGAATTCACCTTCTGTTTTATGTTTTATTGTAACACTTTCAACAGAAGTCTTTCCTTGAATTCCTTTTATTTCTGCCTCAGTGATTAGGTTTATTTTTCCAATTTTAGCAAGTTCGGCAACTTTTTCAACAGAATCTAACGCTCCTCTAAAGTCATTTCTTCGATGTACTAAAGTAACCTCTGAGGCAACATCTGCTAAAAATATTGACCAGTCTAGGGCAGAATCTCCACCACCAGCAATAACTACTTTTTTATCTCTATATACCTCAGGGTCTCTAATAATATAGGCAACACCTTTGTCTTCAAAATCAACAATATTAGGAATTGGAGGTTTTCGAGGTTCAAAAGAACCTAATCCGCCAGCAATAGCAACTACGGGGGCTTTGTGTTTAGTTCCTTTGTTAGTAGTAACAATAAAGGATCCGTCATCTAACTTATCAATGGTGTCAGCTCGCTCACCTAATGTGAAACCAGGTTCAAAAGCTTTTATCTGCTCCATTAAATTATCTACTAAGTCACCTGCTAATACTTCTGGAAAAGCCGGAATATCATAAATAGGTTTTTTAGGGTATATTTCTGAGCACTGACCACCAGCTTGTGGTAATGCATCGATTAAATGGCATTTTAATTTTAATAAACCAGCCTCAAATACTGTGAATAATCCAGTAGGTCCAGCTCCAATAATGATAATATCAGTAGTAATCATTTTGTGTTATTTTTATTTAATACTACAAAAGTCATAAATTTTATGATACTATTAGTTGATTTTTATCATAAATATATATCTATGAATTAGTTTTTTTTAAAAAGAACTTGTTTCTAAATGGTAATTATGTAATTTTGCGTCTGAATTATTATTGTTGAGGAAAGATTTGACTGATTGCTACCTCTTAAAAAAAAGCTAAAGCAGTGTAAACTTCTTTAGGCTTTCCCGTCAAATTTTCTGAAAAATAATAACGTAATTGATTTTACAAAAAAATGAATGAATACTAATTTCTCAATTTTTGAGATTGGGATAATCAGAAATATAAACATATAGTATGGCATATTTATTTACATCTGAATCAGTTTCAGAAGGGCACCCAGATAAAGTAGCAGATCAAATTAGTGACGCATTAATTGATAATTTTTTAGCTTTTGATAAAGATTCTAAAGTAGCATGTGAAACTCTAGTAACTACAGGTCAAGTAGTATTAGCTGGAGAAGTGAAATCAACGACGTATTTAGATGTTCAAAAAATTGCTAGGGAAACAATTAATAAAATAGGATATACTAAAGGAGAGTACATGTTCGATGGGAACTCTTGTGGGGTTTTGTCTGCAATACACGAACAATCTGAAGATATTAATAGAGGTGTTGATAGAGCAACGAAAGAAGAGCAAGGAGCAGGAGATCAGGGAATGATGTTTGGTTATGCAACTCGTGAAACTGAAAATTTTATGCCTTTAGCTTTAGATTTATCACATAGAATTTTAAAAGAATTAGCAGCACTGCGTAAAGAAAATTCAGATATTATTTATTTACGTCCAGATGCTAAAAGTCAGGTAACAATTGAATATTCTGATGATAATACACCACAACGTATTGACGCAATTGTAGTGTCTACTCAGCATGATGATTTTGGTGGAGATGACGAAATGCTAGCTAAAATTAGAAAGGATATTGTTGAGATATTAATTCCAAGGGTTGTTGCTAATTTACCAGTACACTTACAGGAATTGTTTAATAGCGATATTAAATATCATATTAACCCAACAGGAAAATTTGTTATTGGAGGTCCTCATGGGGATACTGGATTGACAGGTAGAAAGATTATTGTAGATACCTATGGAGGTAAAGGAGCTCATGGAGGTGGTGCTTTTTCAGGAAAAGATCCTAGTAAAGTAGATAGAAGTGCTGCATATGCAACGCGTCATATTGCTAAAAATTTAGTTGCTGCAGGTGTTTGTGATGAAATTTTAGTGCAAGTTTCTTATGCAATTGGAGTTGTTGAGCCAATGGGGATATTTGTTGATACTTATGGAACTTGCCCGTTTAATATGACTGATGGTGAGATTTCTGATAAAATTTCTGAAATTTTTGATATGCGTCCAGCTGCAATAGAAGAGCGTTTAAAATTACGTAGCCCTATGTATTTAGAAACTGCTGCATATGGACATATGGGAAGGGTAAATGAAACTGTAACTAAAACGTTTAGTCAACCAAATGGTATAACTAAAGCGATAGAAGTAGAATTGTTTACATGGGAAAAACTAGATTATGTAGAAAAGGTAAAAACTGCTTTTGGATTGTAGAAGTAAGTTTTTTGAAACGATATAAAACCTCATGACTTTATAAGTTATGAGGTTTTTTTTAATTAGATTTGTTTGCAATTAACATATTTCTAAAATTTAATTTGAAAATCGTTGCCCAAATAAAGGAGCCTATCCATGAAGAAATGGAACTTTTTGAACAAAAGTTCTCTCAATCAATGATTTCTAGGGTTGCTTTATTAAATAAGATAACACACTATATCGTTAATAGAAAAGGGAAACAAATGCGGCCAATGTTTGTTTTTTTAGTGGCCAAGATGATTTCTAAAGGTTCTGTAAATGAGCGAACTTATCGCGGAGCTTCTGTTATAGAATTAATTCATACTGCAACTTTAGTTCATGATGATGTGGTAGATGATTCTGATAGAAGACGGGGTTTTTTCTCCATAAATGCATTATGGAAAAATAAGATAGCAGTTTTAGTAGGTGATTATTTACTCTCAAAAGGATTATTACTTTCTATTGATAATGGAGATTTTGATCTGCTTAAAATTATTTCTGTAGCCGTTAGGGAGATGAGTGAGGGTGAATTGCTTCAAATTGAAAAAGCTAGGAAGCTAGATATTACGGAAGATATTTATTATGAAATCATCCGTCAAAAAACAGCAACGTTAATAGCTGCTTGTTGTAGCCTTGGAGCATGTGCTGTTAATGGGACGGTAGTTGAGGTTGAAAAGATGCGTAAGTTTGGAGAGCTAATAGGTATGGCATTTCAAATAAAAGATGATTTGTTTGATTACGGGACTGCTAAAATTGGTAAACCAACAGGAATTGATATTAAAGAGCAAAAAATGACTTTACCATTAATTTATGCGTTAAATAATTCTACGTCAAAAGAAAAAGCATGGATCATAAATTCAATAAAAAAGTACAACAAAAACTCTAAACGAGTAAAAGAAGTAATTGCTTTTGTAAAAGAAAAAGGCGGACTGGAATATGCAGTTGGTAAGATGATTGCATATCAAAAAGAAGCATTAGAGTTATTAAATGAATATCCCGAATCACCTTATAAATCATCACTTATTACAATGGTGAACTACGTTATTGAGCGTAAAAAATAAATTTTCATACTATCTGTACTTTGAATTTTTTGGGAGTAGATTCTAAATATTAAAGAATATTATATCTTCAGGCAACTATTTGCATCATTATTGCGTCTATGTAAATAGAGAGACAAAATGAAATTCTTGAAAGTAATTAAACTACATAAATCGGAAAAGAAACTTATAGAAAATGCTATTGCAAATTCTAGAAAGGCTCAAAAAGAATTATTTGATTTACATGCTCCAAAAATGTTGAGTGTTTGCAGGTATTATATAAATAATTTGCAAGAAGCAGAAGATGTTATGCTAAGTACTTTTTTTAAGGCTTTTCAAAAATTGAAATCATTCAAAAATGAGGGGAATTTTGAAGGATGGTTACGTAGGATTATGGTTAATGAATGTTTGTCTTTTCATAGAAAAAAGAAAGTTCATTTCGTTACGGATGAGATTGAGGTTATATCACAGTGTTCAGAAAATAGTATTGTTTCAGATTATGATGTTGCAGAGTTACAATTATTGATTGATGATTTACCAAAAGGATATAAAATGGTATTTGTATTATATGCAATAGAAGGGTATAAGCATCAGGAAATAGCAGAGCTATTACAGATTTCAGAAAGCACCTCTAAATCGCAATTGTTTAAAGCAAGGAAAATGCTACAGCGTAAATTAAAATATAGTAAAGAGAGAGAAAATGGAACACGATAATGTAGATAAGCATATTAAACAAAAGTTGGAACAACGTACTATTCAACCAAGTTTAGAGGCTTGGAATAAATTGTCTATTACATTAGATGAAGAAAATAAATATTCTAATAAAAGAGGGTATTATAAATATGTTGTAGCTGCTTCAGTAGTATTTTTGCTAGGGTTCTTTTTTATATCACAATATAATAATACTAAAGCAATAATAATTGATAATGCAGTTGTAGTGACTGAAAAGAATAATGTAGAAACTAGTGTTAATAAAGTTGTCGTTGCGCCAATAATTAATCATTTAAAAAATGATACCGGAGTTAAAATACATATAGGTGAAAAAGACACTATTATAGATAAAGATCATGATAATTACGCATATACAGAATCATTTAGAAGGGAAAAAAAACGCCAAGAAGAAGAAATAAAGGCTATAAAAGAAAAGGTTAGCCGGTACTTAATCCAATTGGAGAAAGGCAAGCAAGAGAAATTAGAAAATAAGAATAAAGAATATGATTTGGATGTAGAAATAGAAGCTTTACTTGCGGAAGCATCTAATAGTTTACCTAGAAAGTTAGTTGAAAATAGCACCTCCGTTTTTCAATTGGATAAGGAAACGGATATGCTATTAGCAGATGCTTTTAAGGAATTAGATATTCACCCTGAAGAAGATACTGTAAACGAAACCTTAAAAAATAGATTATTCAAGCAATTAGAAAAAGGTTATTTTAAATCAAAAATATTATTGGCGGAGAGGAATCAACGTACTCTATATTAAGAGTGTACTTCAGTTTATAAATAAAAACACGAACAATTATGTTATTAATTACACGAAAAATCATCGTAATGATGTTTCTATTTCTAGTGGCATTAACTAATGCTCAAGAGAAAACTACAAAAGATTCTATAAGCCCAGTGCTTCAAGAAAAAATTGAGCATGTGGTTAAAGCTGAAAAGGAATTAATGAAGAAAGAAATTATAAAAGTGAATGAGCGAGTTAAAAACAATGAAATAACTGAAGAAGAGGCTAGGCTTGTTAAAAAGGAAATAGCAAATAAGTATGCGATTAAAATTAAGGAGGGTACTAGTAATATAATTAAAGAGAATATTTCTAAAAAAAACACTGTTGAGCTTAGCTTATTTGGAGGTAAATTACTTAAAATAACAAAGAGAGGTGATTCTATAAAAAATAAACCTCAAATAAAAAATTTTAGAACTTATTCAGGAATAGTGGTTGCAGCTGGATTTAATAATACTTTGCAAAATGGGAGATCATTAAACGACTCTGATTATAAGACTGGAGGTTCTCGTTTTTTTGAATTAGGAGTTGCATGGAAAACAAGAGTGTTTAAAGAATCTAATTGGTTGCGTTTTGGATATGGAGTGTCATTACAGTACAATAGTTTAAAGCCTAAGGATAATAAATATTTTGTTAAGAATAATAACCTTACTTTATTACAGGTATCTCCTTATAACTTAAAAAAATCTAAAATTAGAACTACTAATTTGGTAGTGCCTTTAAGTTTAGAATTTGGCACATCAGAGAAAATTGACAAAGAAGGTTATTCTATTTTTTCACCCTATCAAAACTTCAAGTTTACCCTAGGAGGGTATGCAGGAATAAGGATTGGAACTATTCAAAAGTTGAAATATAATGTGGATGGAAGTAGAGAAAAAGACAGAACAAGAAACCATTATAACATGAATGATTTTGTATATGGAGTAACTGCTGGAATTGCAAGAAATGGTGTAGGGCTTTATATGAAATATGATTTGAATCCCTTATTTTCATCACCTAATGCCGAACAAAACAATATTTCTTTAGGAGTGAAATGTGAACTGTTTTAATCAGTTGGGAAAATAAAGAATTTATGTTAGTAGATAAACTATTCTTAAATATTTTAAGGGTAGTTTTTTTGTCTTTATATTTACACCCTAAATATGATTTCACAAACTACCATAAATAATGTATTTGAAACTGCTCGACTCGAGGAGGTGATAGGTGATTTCGTACAACTCAAAAAGGCAGGTAGTAATTTTAAAGGGCTAAGCCCGTTTACCGATGAACGTTCACCAAGTTTTATGGTGTCTCCAGTGAAACAAATTTGGAAGGATTTTTCATCAGGAAAGGGAGGGAACGTAGTGGCTTTTGTAATGGAGCACGAGCACTTTACTTATCCTGAGGCAATTCGATATCTTGCTAAAAGATATAATATTGAAATAGAAGAAACTGAGCAAACTAATGAGCAGAAAGAAGTTGCTAGTGAGCGTGAGAGTATGTATTTGGTTTCTGAGTATGCACAAAAATATTTCGCTGATATATTACTCAATAATGAATTAGGGAAAGCAATAGGATTAAGCTATTTTAAAGAACGTGGTTTTACAAGTGAAACTATTGAAAAGTTTAAACTTGGATATTCATTAGATGAGTGGGAAGCTTTTACCAAAGCGGCATTAAGAAGTGGGTACAAATTAGAATTTTTAGAAAAAACGGGACTCACAATCGTCAAAGAAAACAAGCAATTTGACCGATTTAAAGGAAGAGTGCTATTTCCTATCCATTCTATGAGTGGACGAGTATTAGGATTTGGAGGAAGAATTTTAACAAGTAATAAAAAAGCAGCAAAATATTTAAATTCACCTGAAAGTGAAATATACTATAAGAGTAAAGTTTTATATGGTATTTATCAAGCGAAACAAGCAATAGCTAAGGAGGATAATTGTTATTTAGTAGAGGGGTATACTGATGTAATACAGCTTCATCAAACTGGAATCCATAATGTTGTATCGTCTTCTGGAACAGCACTAACAAGTGATCAAATTAGGCTTGTAAATAGACTGACAAAAAACATTACTATTCTTTTTGATGGAGATGCTGCGGGTATGCGTGCATCACTTAGAGGGGTAGATTTAATTTTAGAGCAAGGGATGAATGTGCGTATTTGTACATTCCCTGAAGGGGAAGATCCTGATTCTTTTGCAAAAAAAACTCCGTATGAAGAGTTGGTTCTGTATTTGGAAGAAAATTCAAAAGATTTCATTGCTTTCAAGGCAGGAGTATTAAATGAAGAAGCACAAAATGATCCTGTAAAAAAAGCAGATACCATACGAGATATTATTACAAGTATTTCGAAAATTCCGGATACAATTAAACGTGAACTGTATATTAAGGAATGTGCACGTATCATGGATATTTCTGAACAGGTGTTATTTTCAACATTAGCGCAATTAACAAACACTCCGGAAAAGGGCTCAAAAAAGAACGTAAATCAAGAAGGTAAGCCGTTTAATGTAGTACATAAAGTTGCTGACCCTGTAAAAAAAGTAGATCAGCAGTATTTGTTGGAGCGTAAAATAATTGAAATATTATTACTGTATGCAACTATTGAAGTTGATTTTGAAGAGTACTATTTAAAAGAAAATGAAATAGGTGATTTGGAGCTTGATATGGAGATTGAAACTAATACTGTACATCAAAAAATATTTTTGAGTTTACAGGAGGATGAAGTGGAATTTGCGAATGAGTTATTTAAAGTGCTGTATTATAGTATTATAGAAAAACTTCAAAAAGATAACTTGTTGAAAATAGATACGTTTATTAATGTGTTAGATCCGGTTTTAGCTACTGAAATTACTTCTATTTTAATGGATGAGGAACGTTATTCGTTAGATGATTGGGAGCGTCAAAATATATTCCCAACAAAAAAATTAGATCTGGTAGGGAGGTTTGTTAATGAAAATATATTATCGTTACGACGCTTTCTAGTAACAAAAAAAATTGAGGAATTAAAAAGTTCTGTATCTGCTGATGTGACTAATGCTGATGTCATTCAGGAGGTTATGGATTATATGGTGCTCAAAAAAGTGCTCTCGGAAAAATTGAATAGGGTATTGTAGGTAAGAATGAGTAAGGTTGTTGTTTATGGAAAGGGTGAGCTTTTCTACTTTTTCAATCATGCAACAAACCTACAAGCTTTTTATATTCAGTAGTTTTATGTAATGGAGTTAATTCTTTTCCACGGTAAATCAAATTGTGATTAGTTAAATTGATTTTTTAAGTTTTATAGCTATTGAGTTTTCTTTTTATTGCCGTTATTAAACTTTATTTCATTAAATAAAATAGTATCATTTAGATATATGATTTCCTGATTCGTTGAATTAGGGAGATTTCAAGTAAATTTGATTAAGCCCAATCCGTTTCCTTATCAATAGTGTTTTCAATCATACAGTTTAAGATATATTTGTTGTTTTGATGATCTATTTTAAGTAATAGTATTTCGGAACTATTAGCGATGTATGAATAGTTTTTAATTTTTTTAGTCAGAGTAAGAAAGTAAAATGATACAAAAGAGTAATATAAACTTTATGTTATACCAATTAAATTTCAAGGTGCTCATACGTAAATAGACTTAAAAGAAACTGTTTAATTGTGTATTTTGGGTTTTAATTGGTATTACATCAATTCTTTCGGGATTTTACATACAGGAATTGGATCCATTTTATGTTTGTTTTTTCTGTTGTATCCTGAATAAATTTTAAAGACTTCCAATTCTCTTCCAGAAAAATCTTCAGAAGTTTTGCCAGCATCTTGCATTTTCATAGCCCATTCTAATTCATCGTAATTGGCGCCTATTTGATCTTCGTCACTTCTCGCATCACCAAATAACCCATCAGAAGGTTTAGCGACCATAATACTATCAGAAATGTTTAAGGCAGCTGCAATTTCATATACTTCAGATTTCATTAAGTCTGCTATAGGACTCAAATCTACCCCACCATCACCATATTTAGTATAGAAACCTACTCCAAAATCCTCTACTTTATTTCCAGTGCCTGCAACTAATCTGCCTAATAACCCTGCATAATAATATAATGTTGTCATTCGTAAACGAGCTCTAGTATTAGCTAAGGCCATGTCGATTACTTCTTGTTTTCCCTCTAATAAAACTTCTGTTTTAAATTCTTCAAAAACAGGGGTTAAGTCAGCTCTAGTATCTGTTACTTTGTTAAATCTATTTTTTAAGTCGCTAATGTGCTCCTTAGCTCTTGTAACATGACTTTCTGCTTGGTGAATAGGCATTTCGATACACAATACAGGGAAACCGGTTTTTGCACACAAAGTTGAAGTTACAGCAGAATCTATTCCTCCAGAAATACCAATTACAAAACCGTTTACTCCAGCTTTTGTTGCATAATTTTTTAACCAATTTACAATGTGATCTATTACTTTTTCTGTTTGCATGAGGAATATATTTGTGATTGTATTATATAAATAATCTATTGTTTAAATTTGCCCTACTCGAAAATAATTTTATTTCTTAAGAGATTAAAACTTTTTGGATAGTTTTTTCGTTATAGTAAAATAAATATTAGGTAAATATGAATTGTAGAACACTACTTGGGATGATTTTATTGTTATTGGTTTCTTGTAAAGAAGGATATCACACTCCAAAGGAAATTTCAGAAATAGAAATGGATGTTGAGGTAAAGCGCTTCGATCAAGATTTCTATAAAACTGATATCGATTCTTTTGATAAGCTAAAAAAGGAATACCCTTACTTTGTTCCTAGAAACTTTATAGATGTAGATAGCTTATGGAGAGCAAAAAAACTAGACACGTTAGAAGTAGAGTTGTTGGAGGAGTCGTCCAAAGTTTTTCCTGATTTTAAAGATGAGGAAGCTGATTTGGAGTTATTATTTAAGCATATAAAATATTATTTCCCTGAGTTTGAAATTCCTGAAGTAGTGGCGTTAACATCAAAAGTGAAGTATAGAAGTAAAATTTTATTACAAAAAAATATTCTGCTAATTGCAATTGATACATATTTAGGAGAAAATCATAAGTTTTATGAAGGAATTCCAAAATATATTGCCTCTAATTTGAAAAAGGAGCAGTTAGTTTCAGATATAGCAGATGTGTATGCGAAAAGATATATTACATCAAACAATAAACGTACTTATGTGGAGCAGATGGTGTCTTTTGGTAAGGAGTTATACTTAAAAGATTTGTTTATGCCTTTTAAGCCAGAAGCATCTAGGATAGGGTATTCGGAAAAACAATTGGCGTGGGCTAAGGTAAATGAGTCGGAAATATGGAGTTATTTTGTTGATAAGGAATTGTTGTTTAGTACAGATACGTCTTTGTCGAATAGGTTTATAGCTCAAGCTCCATTTTCTAAATTTTATTTAGAATTAGATAATCAGTCTCCAGGAATGTTAGGAAGGTATATTGGATGGCAAATTGTAAGGTCATTTATGAAAAAGAATGATGTATCTTTGCAGAAACTTGCTACAATTGATGAGCAAGAGTTATTTAAAAAATCAAAATACAAACCTGCAAAATAATGGCAAAATTAATATCAGAGATTAAACTATCAATAGAGCTTGATGAGAATAAGGTTCCTGAAAAATTAAGTTTTACTGCAGCTGATGGTGGTGTTGAAAACCAAGATTCTAAAGCAATGATGCTTTCGGTATGGGATGCGGATAAGCAAGAATCATTACGTATTGATTTATGGACTAAAGATATGCCTGTGGATCAAATGAAAGTTTTCTTTCATCAAACCTTAGTTAGTATGTCTGATTCATATCAACGTGCTACGCAAGACGAGAAAATGGCATTAACAATGAAAGATTTTTGTGATTATTTTGCAGAAAAATTGGAGTTGAAAAAATAATTTTTTTTAAAACTAAAATTCATAAAAGAAAAAATGAGTTAGGTACGTTATGTTTTTAACTCATTTTTTATATGATATGCTAAGAAAATAATATCATTAAATATTTTCAGACAGTTATATGGGTATTGTGGGACGATTAGATGGAGATAGTACTGTTAAAAAATAAGTTTAAGGTTTAAAAAAAAACTTTTAATGTTATTCCTCCATTGATTCGTTGATACTATGGATGTAGGCTAATAGTTCTTCTTTTCCGCTATAATTACTAGAAGAGGTAGTGAAATATTGTGGGCACTCCTCCCAAGTTTCTAAAAGTATTTCCTGATATCGCACAATATTTCTTTTTAAAGCTTCTGGTTTTAATTTGTCCGCTTTTGTGAAAATAATATTAAATGGGACCTGATTAGTTCCAAGCCATTCCATGAATTCTAAATCTACTTTTTGGGGTTCATGTCTACAATCAACCAAAACAAAAGCGCAAACCATTTGTTCTCTTTTTTCAAAATAATCAGTAATAAATTTTTGGAAAGTTTTTTTAGATTTTTTTGAAACTCTAGCGTATCCATATCCAGGTAAATCTACTAAAAACCATTCCTTGTTAATGATGAAATGATTGATTAATTGAGTTTTACCAGGTTTTCCAGAGGTTTTTGCTAAACTTTTCTTATTAGTTAACATGTTAATTAATGAAGATTTACCAACATTAGAACGACCAATAAAAGCGTATTCAGGTAAGCGATCCTTAGGGCATTTTGCAACTAAAGAGTTACTTATTACAAATTCAGCAGATTTAATTTTCATTATCTAAGAATTAATTTGTCAACCGAAGTTGGGTGATTATAATTTTCTTTTTGCTAACCATTCATCTAACAGCTCATTGAAAGTGTCAGGAAGTTCCATCATTGCAGCATGACCACATTTATCTATCCAGTACAAATCAGAGTCTGGTAGTAAATCATGAAATTCATTTGCTACATTTGGGGGGGTAACATTGTCATTTTTACCCCAAATGATACAAGTAGGCTGCTTCATTTTAGGTAAATCTTTTGCCATATTGTGGCGAATAGCACTTTTTGCAATAGCAAGTGTACGTATTAATTTATGCCTATTGTTTACAGTGTCATAAACTTCGTCTACGATTTCTTTGGTGGCAATTTTTGGATCGTAAAAAACATCTTCTGCTTTTTTCTTAATAAACTCATAATCACCTCTTTTTGGGTAGCCATTTCCCATGGCGCTTTCGTAGAGTCCAGAGCTACCTGTGATAACTAGTCCTTTTACGTATTCAGGGTACATTTTTGAGAATAGCAAAGCAATATGTCCTCCTAAGGAATTACCTAGTAAAATAACATTAGTTAGCTCTTGTGAATCTAAAAAATCCTTCACGTAATTTGCAAAGCTTTTTACGTTGGTTTTTAGTAATGACATGCTGTATATAGGTAATTCAGGTATAATAACTTGATAGCCCTTTTTTGGAAAATAATTGGTAACTCCCTCAAAATTACTCAGTCCTCCCATAAGTCCATGTAAGACAACAATAGGAGTGCCTTTTCCAGCTTCAATAAAATTATACTCTTTTTCTTTTTTTAGTTTAAATTTCATATTGGATTGTATTCTTCAACAATGATAAACTAGTTATGATTGTTGATTTCAGAATTCGCAAATTTACACTTTTTTTTTCACTTAGTTGATAGTAGTTTTATAGCTGTAAACTAAGTTTTGTGCTTAGGATTAAGGATTTTTAACATTCTCATAATCTAGTAATTACACTTGTTTGGAGGGTTGGTGGTAAAACTTATTAACAAAGTGGAAGGATGTGGTAAAATGTGGGAAATTTCTTCATATCTTTGAAAAGTAATAGGTATAAACGGTTCTGTGATAAATCTAATAGGAACATATGAATGTAAAATTGATGCGAAAGGGCGTGTAATGTTACCTAGTGCATTGAAAAAGCAGTTGTTACCTATTTTGGAAAAAGGTTTTATTTTAAAAAGATCTGTTTTTCAGCCGTGCTTGGAATTGTATCCAATGGATGAATGGGACGGAGTGATGCAGAAGGTAAGTAAGCTAAATAGGTTTGATAGGAAGAATAATGATTTTATAAGAAGATTGACGGCAGGAGTAAAGATGATTGAGTTGGATGCTTCGGGGAGGTTACTTGTTGCAAAAGATTTAATTGGGTATTCTGGTTTGGAGAAAGAAATTGTAATTTCTTCAGCAGTGAATATTTTAGAAATATGGGATAAAGACAAATATGAATTAGCCATAAATGACGCTGCGGTAGATTTTGCAGATTTAGCAGAAGAAGTTATGGGAGATAAAAATGATGATTTCAATGGAATATCATAATCCAGTATTGTTAAAAGAAAGTGTTGATGGGTTAAATATTAACCCTGACGGAGTGTATGTAGATGTGACTTTTGGTGGTGGAGGACATTCTAGAGAAATATTATCTAGGTTGAGTGATAAAGGGAGGTTGTTTGCTTTTGATCAAGATGAAGATGCTATTAAGAATACAATTGACGATGATCGTTTTACATTAATTCATGAAAACTTTAGGTACATAAAGAGGTTTTTACGTTTTCATGGCGTTAGAAAAGTTGACGGGATATTAGGTGATTTTGGGGTTTCTTCTCATCAGTTTGATGAGGCGGGAAGAGGGTTCTCTATTCGTTTTAATGCTGATTTGGATATGCGTATGAGTAAGAAAATGAAAACTTCCGCTTATGACGTTGTAAATAAGTATTCAGAAGAAGAATTAAGGAGGATGTTTTCTGTGTACGGTGAATTGACAAACGCCAAAGCAATAGCGGCTAAAATTATCGTTTCCCGTGAAGGGGGGATAAACACAATAGCTGATTTGAAAAATATCGTAGCGCAGTTTTTGCCTAAACATGCAGAACATAAAGTGTTGGCTAAAATATTTCAGGCTATCCGAATAGAGGTAAATGAAGAGTTAGTGGTTATTGAAGAGTTGTTGATGCAGTCTCCAGAAATATTAGAAAAAGGAGGGCGGTTAAGTTTGATTTCATATCATTCATTGGAGGATAGGTTGGTAAAGCGGTTTATCAGGAGTGGGTTGTTTGAGGGAGAACCAGAAAAAGATTTTTACGGAAATATATCTGTCCCTTTTAAAAAGAAAGGGAAAATGATAGTACCTACTCAGAAGGAAATAAAAGTGAATAGCAGAGCAAGAAGTGCAAAGCTTAGAATTGCAGAACGAATTGAAAAATAAATTATTAAATATATTAAAAGGGCGTTTTTTAGTAGATGAAGATGCAGAAAAAAACTGGAGGTTTATAGCTTTTTCAGTGGGGCTGTTGTTAATTATAATTGCTAGTTCGCATCATGCAGAAAAAAAAGTTTTTGCTATAGGTGATTTAGATAAGAAAGTAAAAGAGTTGAGGTCAGAGTATGTTGATTTAAGGTCTCAGTTAATGAAATTGAAGATGGAGTCTAAAGTAGCGGTAAAAATGCGAAAGAGAGGATTGAAATTATCTGATGTTCCTCCCAGAAAAATAAAAGTAAGAGCAAAGTAGGTTTTTTTTATAATAAATTAAAACATTATATAAAAGTAGAATAAGGTTAGTTGTGTCAATGGCAAGTAAAAACATATTAAACAGGTTGTATATAGTAGTGGTGCTATTTTTAGTATTTGCACTACTAATTGTATACAAACTGTTTAGTGTGCAATATATTCAAGGGGATAAGTACAGGGCTCTAGCTAAATTACGTACTATAAAAGAGGTTGTTGTAAAAGCTAATAGAGGGAGTATTTATGCTGATGATGGGAGCTTGTTGGCGACATCAGTTCCTAAGTATGATATTCGATTTGATGCGGTTACAGTTTCTAAAAAAAACTTTTCAGAGAATATAAAGCCATTATGTGATTCGTTAGCTAAAATATTAGGGAATACTTCAGCGTATTACAAAGCGAAATTAAACAAAGCAAGACGAACTAAAAATAGGTATACGCTAATTACAAGAAATTTAGGTTATTCAGATTATATTAGAATAAAGGGTTTCCCAATGTTCAAGTTAGGGGCTTATAAAGGAGGTATTATAGTAGAACAACATACCATTAGAGAGCATCCAATTGCTGAAATAGCAAGGCGAACTATAGGGTGGAAAGGGTCAGGAGCTGGTATTGAAGGTGCTTTTGGGAAAGATTATTTAGAGGGAGTTGACGGGAAACGTTTAAAACAAAAAATAGCTAAAGGACAATATAAACCTATTAATGATGAAAATGAAATTGAGCCTAAAAATGGATTGGATGTAATTTCAACATTAAATGTAAATATGCAAGATATAGTACATCATGCTTTGTTAGCGCAATTAGAAAAATTCGAAGCAGAACATGGTACGGTTGTAGTTATGGAAACTAAAACTGGTGAAGTAAAAGCTATATCTAATTTGAAAAGAAATTCAAAAGGAAAATATTCAGAGCAATTGAATCACGCGGTAGGTGAATCTCATGAGCCGGGATCTACGTTTAAGTTGATGGTGATGGTGGCTGCTTTAGAAGATAAAGCTATTGATTCAAGTACGGTAGTTGATACTGAAAAAGGAGTATTGACTTTTTATGGAAATCATGTTAGAGATTCTAGAGAGGGTGGTTATGGGAAAATATCTGCTGCCAGAGCTTTTGAAGTTTCTTCAAATACTGGGTTTGTAAAAATTGTGCATAAAGGATTTAAAAATGATCCTGAACGATTTGTGAATAGGTTATATAATATGGGGTTAAATGATAAGCTTGATTTGAATTTCAAAGGAGAAGGGAAGCCATTTATTCCTCATCCAAATGATAAGTTATGGAGTGGTATTTCTTTGCCTTGGATGGCTTATGGATACGGAGTTTCGTTAACGCCATTACAGACACTTACTTTTTATAATGCTATAGCAAACAATGGTGAAATGGTGAAGCCAAGATTTGTAAAAGAAATAAGGGATTTTAAAAATAGTAAACCCGTTAAAGTGTTTGGGAAAGAAGTCTTGAATCCTAAAATTTGTTCAGATGCTACAATTGGAAAGGTAAAGGAAATGATGAAAAATGTGGTGGTTAGAGGTACTGCAAAAAATATTTATTCTAAGAATTTTTCAATGGCGGGTAAAACAGGGACATGTATAACAAATTATGGAAATAAAAATAATCCTAAGCAATATATAGCATCGTTTTCAGGATATTTTCCAGTAGATGACCCTAAGTATTCTTGTATTGTAGTTATTCATAAGCCGAAAACTTCAATTGGCTATTATGGTAATGTAGTTGCGGCTCCTGTGTTTAAGAAAGTAGCAAAAAATATATATATCGATACGCCTTTGATAGATGAGGTGGATATAAATAATATCGATAACGATTTGTTAAACAAGCAGTATGAATTGTTTTTTAAGAAAAGTCAAAAAGATTATAAAACAGTTCCAAATGTTATAGGGATGAGTGGTATGGATGCTATATCATTTTTAGAAAATTTAGGATTGAAAGTATTAATAAAAGGCAATGGAAAAGTGAAAAAACAATCGCTTAATGTGGGAGAAAAAATAACAAATAATAAAAAAATTGTATTAGAGTTGTCATGAGAAACTTGAAAGACATATTGTATAAAGTTGCATTGCATTCTGTAATAGGGAATTCGAATGTAGTCATTTCAAAAATTGAGTTTGATTCTAGAAAAATACAAGAGAATGATGTTTTTGTTGCACTTAGAGGAACTCTGGTTGATGGTCATAATTATATTGAAAAAGCAATTAATTTAGGAGCTAAAGTAATTGTTTGCGAGATGTTACCGAGTGAAAAAAACAATGAAGTTGTTTACGTGCAGGTTTCAGATGCAAATGCTGCTTTAGCAATAATGGCATCTAATTTTTTTGAAAATCCATCTGTTAATTTACAACTGGTAGGGGTTACTGGAACTAACGGAAAAACAACGATAGCTTCATTGTTATATCAGCAATTTAAAAATGCTGGGTATAAAGTAGGCCTGTTGTCTACAGTAAAAATAATGGTTGATGAAACGGAATATAAAGCAACGCATACAACTCCAGATTCATTAACTATAAACCGTTATTTGCAGTTGATGAATGATGAAGGGGTGGAGTTTTGTTTTATGGAGGTAAGCTCTCATGGTATTCACCAAAAAAGAACAGCAGGGTTGCGATTTCGTGGAGGGATTTTTACAAATTTATCTCATGATCATTTAGATTATCATGAAACTTTTGCTGAGTATAGAGATGTTAAAAAAATATTTTTTGATGAATTGCCTAAAACAGCTTTTGCTTTAACAAATGTTGATGATAAAAATGGCGAGATAATGTTGCAGAACACTAAAGCAAAAAAAGTGTCTTATGCTTTAAAAAGTTACGCAGATTATAAAGCCCAAATATTAGAAAATCAGTTTTCTGGATTGCTACTCAAGATAAATGATAATGAAATATGGACAAAATTAATAGGAAGTTTTAATGCGTATAATCTATTAGCAATTTTTGCGACAGGAGAGCTGTTGGGTTTAGAGGCTAATGAAAATATGAGACTCATAAGCTTGTTGGAGAATGTGAGTGGAAGGTTTGAGTATGTAATTTCTAAGGAAGAGAGAGTTACTGTTATTGTTGATTATGCACACACTCCTGATGCTTTAAAAAATGTATTGGAAACTATAAATGATATCCGTACTGGGAATGAGAAATTACTAACTGTTGTCGGTTGTGGTGGAGATAGAGATAAAACAAAGCGCCCTAAAATAGCAAATATTGCATCTGTATTAAGTACCACAGCGATATTTACGAGTGATAATCCTCGTACTGAAGACCCCAATGCGATTATTGAAGATATGGAGGCAGGAGTTTCTTCTGAAAACTTCAAGAAAACTATTGCAATTAGTAATAGAATGCAGGCAATTAAGACCGCGTGTCAAATGGCGGAGGAAAATGATATTATTTTAATCGCAGGTAAAGGTCACGAAACATATCAAGAAGTAAATGGAGTTCGTGCGGATTTTGATGATTTAAAAACGGTAAAAGAATTATTAATAAAACTAAATAAATAAAATATGCTGTATTATTTATTTGAATATTTAGAAAAAGAATATCAGTTAACTGGAGCTACGGTTTTTCAGTTTATTTCATTCAGGGCTGCATTAGCTGTAATTGTTTCCTTGTTAATTTCGATGATATTTGGTAAGTATATTATCAATTATTTAAGAAAACAACAAATAGGAGAAACTGTTAGGGATCTAGGTCTAGAAGGTCAAAAAGAAAAGCAAGGTACCCCGACTATGGGAGGGATTATCATCATAATAGCAACATTAATACCTGTATTGTTGTTTGCCAAATTGCATAATGTATATGTGTTATTGTTAATAGTAACAACAGTTTGGATGGGAACTATCGGTTTTTTGGATGATTATATTAAGAAATTTAAAAATGATAAAGACGGATTAAAAGGGAGGTTTAAGGTATTAGGACAAGTTGGTTTAGGTATTATTGTAGGGACGGTTTTATATTTTAATGACGATGTAACAATTAAGGAGCAAGTACCTGTGCAAGTTCAAACAGCAACGGTAAGTAATGATAATTCTATGTTGTTGCTTCATAATCCATCTGCTAAAGAGTTTTATCCTGAGACTAAGTCAACAAAAACAACGATCCCTTTTTTAAAGAATAACGAGTTTGATTATGCTGATATGCTAACTTGCTTAAATGATGATTGGGGTAAGTATGCGTGGATAATCTTTATTCCGATTGTAATATTTATAATAACTGCGGTCTCAAATGGCGCAAATTTAACTGATGGGATAGATGGTTTAGCAGCAGGAACTTCTGTGATATCAGTGATTGTTTTAGGGATGTTTACTTGGTTGTCAGGAAATATTATTTTCTCAGATTATTTAAATATCATGTATATACCACGGATAGGTGAAATGACCATTTTTGTCGGAGCTTTTGTTGGTGCTTTAATAGGTTTTCTTTGGTATAATACATTTCCAGCTCAAGTATTTATGGGGGATACAGGTAGTTTGACCATAGGAGGGATAATAGCAGTGATTGCAATTGCAGTACGTAAGGAATTACTGATTCCGATTTTATGCGGAGTGTTTTTAGCAGAAAATTTATCAGTTGTATTACAAGTGGGTTATTTTAAATACACAAAGAAAAAATATGGTGAAGGAAAGCGAATTTTCTTGATGTCGCCATTGCATCATCATTATCAGAAAAAAGGAATGCATGAGAGTAAGATCGTAAATCGTTTTTGGATTGTGGCAATTATGCTTGCGGTATTAACTATGGTAACTCTGAAATTACGATAATAATGAAGAAACTGGTGATTCTTGGTGGAGGAGAAAGTGGTGTGGGAACAGCACTTTTAGGAAAGAAAAAAGGCTATGATGTATTTGTTTCTGATAAAGGAATGATAAAAGAGAAGTACAAGAAGGTATTGCTTGAAAATAAAATTGACTGGGAGGAAAATCAACATACTGAGTCGAAAATATTAAATGCAGATGTAGTTATGAAAAGTCCGGGTATCCCGGAAAAAGTAGCATTAGTGCAAGAGTTATTGAAAAGAGAAATACCAGTTATTTCAGAAATAGAGTTTGCTGTTCAGTTTACTGACGCTAAAATTGTAGGGATAACGGGAAGTAATGGGAAAACGACAACTGCTTTATTAACGTATCATTTATTGAAAAATGATATTAATGTAGGGATTGCAGGAAATATAGGGGATAGTTTTGCTGAGCAAGTCACAGAAGGAAACTTTGATAATTATGTGTTGGAACTAAGTAGTTTTCAGTTGGATGGAATAGAAAACTTTAAACCTCATATAGCGGTAATAACTAATATTTCAGAGGATCATTTAGATCGATATGAGTATCAATATGAAAATTATATTGCCTCGAAATTTAGAATAACAAAGAATCAAACTGCTGATGACTATTTGGTATATGACGCAGATGATGAAGCAATAGAGAAGTATATGAATGAGCATCATATAAATGCGACATTAATACCGTTCTCTTTGACTAAAAAAATAAAACAAGGTGTCTATTTAGACGGTGAAAATATTAAACTAACAATTAACGAAGAAATTATTACTATGCCAGTAAAAAATTTAGCATTAGAGGGGAAGCACAACGTAAAGAATGCAATGGCTTCAGCTGCAGTAGCAAATTTATTAAAAATTAGAAAAGCAACCATTAGGGAGAGTTTATCTAATTTTCAAGGGGTTGAGCATCGTTTAGAGAAAGTGCTAAAAATACAAAATGTACAGTATATAAATGATTCTAAAGCAACTAATATAAATGCTACTTTTTTTGCATTGGACAGTATGCAATCGCCAACAGTTTGGATTGTAGGAGGTGTTGATAAAGGGAATGATTATACAGAATTATTGTCTTTGGTGAATGAAAAAATAAAAGCAATTATTTGTTTAGGAAAAGATAATTCAAAAATAAAGCATGTTTTTGAAAATACAGTGGAGACGTTGGTTGAAACAGAGTCGATGAGTGAAGCAGTAAAAATGGCTTATAGATTAGCAGAAAAAGGAGACAATGTATTATTGTCACCGGCATGTGCAAGTTTTGATTTATTTGAAGATTATGAAGATAGGGGAAGACAATTTAAAGCAGCGATACGTAAATTATAATGAGTAGTATACTAAAAAATATTGGCGGAGATAAAACTTTGTGGGCAATTATAGCATTGCTTGCATTGTTTTCGTTTTTACCAGTATATAGTGCTAGTAGTAATTTAGCAAATTTGTATGGGAGAAATACCTTTACATTATTGGTGAAACATGGAGTGCATTTAATATTAGGTTTCGGAATAATATATGGGGTACACAAAGTAAATTATAATCGCTTTAAAGCTTTGTCGTGGATTGTGTTGCCAGTGGTAATTGTGTTATTGGGAGTAACGCTAATGCAAGGGACTACAATTGGTGGAGCGAATGCGAGCAGATGGATACGTGTTCCGGAAGTTGGTTTTTCGGTTCAAACATCTACGTTAGCTGCAGTAGAGTTAATGGTATATGTGGCTAGGTATTTAGCACAAATGAAAGATAAGTGTATTGCGTTTAGAGGGAGGGTAATAGGAATTTG
>Ga0105354_1000637_pt1 | contig 21667 bp, 16 predicted proteins | sample GOMGulsemesocosm_FD_83658 | JGI IMG/M metagenome (GOLD analysis project Ga0105354, IMG submission 83658) | Methane-oxidizing microbial communities from mesocosms in the Gulf of Mexico - GOM9B Gulf of Mexico | ecosystem: Environmental > Aquatic > Marine > Cold seeps | place: USA: Gulf of America...
AGCCCGATTTATCTATAGAGTCTTTTGGAGTAATTCTGTAATCTAAAATGTTTTTACTGAACTCTAAAGAACTCTTTTTAACAACTTCTTTTTGTTCTTCTTTACATCCAATTAAGAAGATTACAAGTAGTACGTATGTGCTAATTTGTTTCATATATTATCTTAAAATAAATCCATCTTTCATCGGATCGTTAGGGTCAATTACAAAAGTGTGCATTCCAGTTATATATGCTGTTCCTTCTACTTGAGGGATAACAGCTTTGAACGAACCGTAGTCTTCTTCAGAAACTACCGAACCTTTAAATACCGAATCAGTAATACTTTCTACAGTCATGGTTTCTCCATACTTAATTTCTTTTCGTGCTTTGTGAATTGCCATTCTTCCAGAAACACCAGAGCCTGTTGGGCAACGGTCTACTTCGCCTTCAGCGAAAATGCATACGTTTCTACTATCTATATTTTCTTTATCAGAATCTCCAATAAAAATAGTTCCGTATAGAAAGCTTAAGTCGTTTTCAAAAGGATGTAGTATTTCTTTATCAGCATCCATTACAGCATGTTTGACATCCATACCTTTAGTAATCAGAGTTCTGTAAGAACCTGTACTTAAGTCAAAATCGAAATTGTTTTTATGCATATCTACATAGGCATAAAAAGCACCACCGTATGCCAGGTCATAAGTAACATCTCCTAGCCCATCTACTTTAACGGTCCTATCCAAACCAACCACAAAACTCGGTACACAATGAAAACGAACTCCAGTTACCTTTCCGTTTTTCACATGAGCAAATGAGGTAATTCTTCCACAAGGAGCATCAATTTTAATGATATTATCACCTTCATTTACATCAATCCAATTCATCTCAACAGCCAACGTAGAAATAGCAATTATAGCATGACCGCACATTGTAGAGTAGCCTTCATTATGTAAAAAAATTATTCCAAAATCACCCTCATCATCATTAGGTGGTAGTAAAATACATCCATACATATCAGCATGACCACGAGGTTCAAACATTAAAGCGGTACGTAATTCATCATAGTTATCTTTACAATTACGCCTATACTCTAAAACTGAGTTCCCTTTTAATTCTGGAAAACCATCAATAATCACACGAAGAGGTTCTCCACCAGTATGCATATCAATAGTTTTTATTTGCAACCAAGCTTTATTGGGTTGAAATGATGTTTTTGAACGTATATTCTGATAAGTAGTATTCATATCTTAATTTTCTGAAATAATGTATTTATCATAGTAATAAGTCGCAGCCGCTAAATCTTCTAAAGCATGACCAACAGACTTAAATACAGTAATTTCATTATCATTTTCTCTTCCTTGTTTTACTTCCGAACATAATTCGAATAAATCTGCTTTTATCTCTGATTCTTTAAGAGTTCCATTGTTAAGAGGTATCACAATATCACCACTTTCTTTTAATCCTCCTTGAAAAGTATCTACATAAACAGTAGCTTTTTGAATGGCTTCATCATCAGCTTCACGCATATCTTTTTTATATGCTCCCACTAAATCAACATGCTGTCCTTTTTTTAATAACTTACCCAATACTAACGGTGTTTTAGATAACGTTGCTGAAGAAACGATATCTACTTCAGTGATTTTATCTTCAATATCATGTATAGGTAGTACAGTATATTTTTCATCTTTTAATTCTTCACAAATTGCTACTGCCTTTTCAAAAGAACGCCCCCAAACATAGACCTGTTGGATAGGTCTGACACTAGCATGCGCTTTAATTAAATTAACAGACAAAGCTCCTGTCCCTACCATTAATAATGATGACGAATCTTCTCTAGATAAAAAAGATGATGCTAATGCAGATGCCGCAGCAGTTCTTTTAACAGTTAAATTTTTGGCTTCTAAAATTGCTTTTATTCCTCCATTTGTAGCATCTAAATAAATATACGTTCCTTGAATTGAAGGTAAATCAAACTGTGCGTTTTTCGGGCTTACCGTAACTATTTTAACTCCAGCTTCTTTACTGGGGTTCCATGCAGGCATTAATAACAATGTAGAATCTTCTCCTATTTCCGGGTTAGGGAAATCATGATGATGACGCATAGGAATCTGCATTGTATTTTCTTTGAAAGCAACGCGAATCGTTTTAATTAATTCTTTAAAATCTGTGCTTTTCTCTATTCTATTGGAATTGATGTATGGTATCTTCATGAAAAAAAATCGAAATAATATTTAAAAATAAGCTATTTCATTTTTTTTATATGATTTTATCTCAATGTTGTATTGATAATACAAGCTTGCGTTAAAATAGTATCAGTACTATAATAACATTTGATTGTAATTTTATAAAAAATTAAAACCAGCTTATAATGAGAAAATTAATAGCACCATTTATAGTACTCTTTTTGATAGTAACATCTTGTAAAACTGTCCCAACAGCAGTAGCAACAAGCCCAAAAACTTTTATTGAAAAAATACAAGCAGTTTTTCCTAAAGCAGAAATTTCAGAAACGAAAAACTTTGAAGGTTTTAAAGCTACTTATCAATTAATTTTAGACCAACCTTTAGATCATTCTGATTTATCAAAAGGAACATTTAAACATTATGTATACTTATCGCATAACGGATTTGATTTACCTACAGTTTTAGAAACAGAAGGGTATCAAGCTTATTTTGGAACTAAAGAAATGAGTAAAATATTAAAAGGAAATCAGGTACTTGTTGAGTACCGTTTTTATGGAAAATCAAGACCAGAACCTACACCGTGGGAATATTTAAAAAACGACCAAGCAATAGAAGATTATCATAATATTGTAACGCGACTAAAAACATTGTACACCGGAAAGTGGATTAGCTCTGGAATTAGTAAAGGGGGAGAAACAACTTTAATTTACAAATCGAAATATCCAAATGATGTAGATGTTGCAGTACCTTATGTTGCACCGCTAATAAATACTCAGGAAGATCCGAGAACTACCCAGCATATTAATAAAGTAGGCACTCCAGAATGCAGAGCAAAAGTAACGCGTTTTCAACGATTACTGTTGGAAAACAAAACTGCCGTTCAAAAAGAGATACAAGCTTATGCTACAGCAAAAAAAATGTTATTTACAAAAGTTTCTATTGAAGAAGCGTTAGAATATGCCGCTTTAGAATTTTCTTTTTCTTTTTGGCAGTGGGGAGGAGATTGTAGTACCATTCCTAATGAGAGTGCAAGTTCAAAAGAATTGTTTGATTACATGAATAATATCGTTGGTATAAGTTTTTATGATGACAATACATTTCACAGATTATTACCTTCTTACTACCAACATATGATTGAATTGGGGTATTATGGATTTGATTTTACTCCAGTTGCCGATTTATTAACCATTGTAAAAAACACTTCAAATAATCGGTTTGCACCTAAAAACACTAATCTTACCTATAATCCTAATTACATAAAACAAGTGCGTGACTATGTAGAAAATAAAGGGGATAACATTTTATATATCTATGGAGGATATGATACTTGGGGGGCTTGTGCTCCAACACCAAAAACTTCAGTTAATGCGCTTAAAATGGTTCTAGAAGGAGGATCTCATGGTACACGAATAAAACATTTTTCTCCTGAAGATCAGCAGAGAATCTATACAAGATTAAAAAAATGGTTGGGTAAAAATGTTCAAGTTCACCCAATAACCCCTTAAAATAGAATATGAGTTATTATTACCGCAGTTAGTTGCAAAAAAAAGACTTCATAATATTATGAAGTCTTTTGTACTCGAGGCGGGAAACAAACAACGGTTTTACTAGTCTTATCCATTACTTATCATTTTTAATCATTTACTCTCAATAAGCACTGTTATCACTAAGAAACCTGTTTGTATCTATTTAAAATCCTTGCCAATATTTGTCAAAAAAACACACTTTTGACCACAAAAAACCGACGTGATTCCCAACGTAAGCTTGTTTTGTATATTGATTGTTTTTACATTTGCTTGATAGCTTCGAAATTATGAAAGAACCAAAATTAAGGTTTTACTTAGATAGTGTAATTAAACAAGACGGTACACAATTGATATTTTGTGATGTTAATATAGGTCACTACGTTTTAAATGCTAAAGGCAAAAAAAGGTATATCCCGATAAAAGTTTGCCTAAACGCTTCAATCAAAGCGGAACATTTCGGAATAACTAAAGTGGTCGGCAAGCGTAAAGTATTTAGTTATGACGCTATAGTGTTTGAGAAATCTACTAAAACTCGCAGAGTATTAAGACTAAAATTTAAGGAACTTATCGATGCAGTAGATGCCGTTTATTATGAGTTTTACGCCGATAAAATGAACCCCACTTACAATGAGTTTAAAACCGCTATTAATATTAAACTAGGAAGAGAAGAAGCTCCCAGAATGGCAATTGTTGACTACTTTGCTCATAACCTCGAAATTGAACAAAATAAGCTAGATAAAAAACTAAAAAACGCTCTTAAACCTAACACAATAAGAAACAGAAAAAATGTTATGGGTTTGTTAATCAATTACGAAATAGCAACCAATACCAAACTATTATTTAATGAACTGGATACTGACAAATATTGGAATATCTGGGATATCACCAATCAAATAACAAAGGGTGAAATTAGGGTTGAAAGTAATAGACGCTTATACCTCAATGAACACGGAATTCAAAAATCAACAATTGTTAAATACGCTGAAATTTTATTTACTGTTTTAATTCATGCTGAAAAAGATGGTTTTAAATCCAAACTGGATTTAGGCAATAAGGGAGATTTAATTTTTGCATCTACCGAACCGATTAAGATTAATTGTGAATTTAGCGTTAGTGAATTAACTCAAATAATAAGCTTTGACCCTAAAAAAGACAAACACCTATTAGAAGCTAAACAATACATAATAATTGCGTGTGTAACTGGGCTACGAATTAGTGACATTGAAACGTTACATCAAAACCAACCTGAACAATACGCCATTAAAGGAGATGAAACAGGAAAACAATTTTTAGGTGTTTTGTTAGATTTAACCAAAACTAATAAAGCAGTCGCGATACCTCTTTTAAAGCCTGTGCGAGACGTTTTAGAACAAAATGGAGGTCTATTCCCTAAATTTAATGACGTGATGGTAAATCGCTATATTAAAAAGCTTTGTAAAATATTACAATTTAATGACGATATTGTTTTAACATACCGACCTTACATTGGAGAATCTTTTACTGAAATACAACCAAAGTATAACGTTATATCAACTCATGATTGTCGTAAAACACTGATTACTTTAATGGAATTGGAAAATGTACACGAATCAATTATAAAAAACATTACACACCCCAGCCAGTCAAAGAACACACGGGAGCCATATAAAGCATATTTTCAAGCTGGCTTAACAGGTCACGCTAGCAAATTTTTAAAAGCTATTGAAGATATTGACTCAGATATTTATACTTACAATTAAGGGTAAAAAAGAATATTAACTTTCTGATACCTCCTTATATTAATATATCCAGTATTAAATACACGTATAGAGCTCTTGAATGAACAAAGCACAGGTATAAATCAACGATTTCTGGTTTTTTAAGGCATAGCCATTTAAAATATTGACATTCTTGTAGTTATAAAAAGTACCTTTATGCAAGTAAAATGACCTTTTGGAACATTTTAATGAGTAAATTCCATCTCAATTTAATTTTAATAATTAATTAAGTCATTGATACGATTAATTTGCTCCGTTACCATATCATAATTATTTATTCCATGGTATGCTGGAGTAATTGCAGCCCTGCTTCCAGAACTAACATTATTCATTCTATCAACCTCACGATTTGAAAGCCCAGCATTATTACTCTGACTACTTTTATCTGTTCCACTTACGTGAGCGGTCATGCGTCTAATTTTATTTTTGATTTTATCATTTGTGTTTTTTTGAGCTAAATATTGTCTAGCAAAATTCAACAGTTTCCCATACATTTCTTTTTTCTGTCTATCTTCATCATTTGAACCTGATTCATTGAACCATGTTACTATTTTTTGCAACTGATTAAGTCTTGTATAACCATTTATTCCTATAATTGTCGCAACTTCTTGAAAGTTGCTAGGTTGCATTTTTGGGTCATCATTAATATGATGTTTAATTTTCTCTTTTAAATCCTGCAATACATTATTGGGCAATTTAATTAAATCTCGATTTACCATAGTACAATTGTTTTATTATAAATATTTTGCAACACAGTTAAGGCCAATAAAAAACGCATAATTTTTCAAAAAATATTTTTTCGCACAAGATGAAACTTAAGTCAATTTTTGTTTTTTAAGGCGAAATTTACGGCGTATCCTTTTCAAGTAATTAATTTTTGTAAACTAATTAATTTTTTGAAATGTTAAATTGTTTAAAAACTTTGTTTACAGTATAGGATACACCATTTTAAATCTCATTTTTCTAGATACTTGAGTCCATTTTTCTAGAGAGAAAACTGAGCAATCAAACACCAAACTGAGGTATAATTACTCTATTTTTATCTTCATTGTATTGTACAATACAGTGAAGATAAGTTTATTTAATTATTCGTTGGAGTGTACTCAACACCATTTATATAATATCCTTCATCGGAAGCTTCCTCATCATTATCACAATCATATTCAACGTATGCAGGTAAATTATTCTCTCTATGAAGTAGACCTTCTTTATACCACCCTTTTGATACTCCAGGAATTACATCTGCTGGTAAATCATTTTCTCTATGGAGCAAACCTTCTTTATACCAACTCTCCCCAAAAGGTGTAATTAATGCTGGTTCATCGTCAAAACTATGTAACTGACCTTCTGTATTATATACTTCAAATTTCATCCTAGATTTAATACTCAGCCTTCCATTAATCGCATGAAGTCTTATCCATGATGTTATATACATCAATGAATCTTCTCCCAAGGCACTTTCTAATCTTTCTTTGATTTCTTTCATTGATGTGTTAACTATTCCATCTGAATTTAATACATGTCGATTTAAATAATCAATTGTTATTCTTTCCATACTATATTTTTTTTAAATTAATGACACACTTAATCACCCCTTATGAGGTCAGACATAAGGTGGTGTATTAACCTTATGAGTTTTTAATAAATTATAGCTGTGGTGACTATTTGAGCTGGACAGCTCATTATTACTTGATATTCCAAGTATAAGGAAAATAAATATTTCTATCAAATTAAAAAAAGCGCAGGAATGTTTAAACTATTTTTTCGAAGTTATTTGAGAGTCAAATATTTAAAAAAATTAGCACATATAAAACAAGTAGTTCTTAATGTGTTGATTATGTGGTGATTATTCGTTTTTAGAAATTAAACAATTGTTACTTATTAAGAATCAATCTAAATTGTATGTTTTTAAAAAATAATTATTAAGCTACTTTTTTTATTGTTCGTTTATAAAGCCTACTAACTGTTTGTTCCATAAAATTATAGCCATTTGATGTTGTATAACCATCTGTATTTAATTCATCTGCAATTGCTTTAAATGTCATCCCCTCTTTACGCAACCTTAAAATTATTTTTGTTGCTTGATGATTTACTCTTTGCGCTTGCTCTTTACGAATTCGTCCGCCTTTAAGTCCGCCTTCAATGGTTAAATTATTTGTCCCAAGCTTAACTCCTTTAGACTTTAACACAGCTAGAGCTTTCTTTGTATTGCTACTAATTCTCTCCGCTTCTGATTGAGCAAGTAGAGCCATTATACCTATAGTTAAATTATTAGCGTTAGGCATATCCGCACACACAAAATCTACTTTGCTCTCCATAAGCTCAAGTGTAAATTTAGCATTTCTACTAAGTCTATCCAGCCTAGCAATTAATAAAGTATAACCATTCTTTAAACAATCATTAATTGCCTGAGCCAATTCTATACGGTCAGTTTTACGACCACTTTCCTTTTCTGTATATTCTTTTATTATAATATCGTCATCTTTCAAAAATCTATTTGCTGAATTTCTTTGAGCTACTATTCCATTACTTTGGTCAGCGGTTGAAGTTCTCGTATAAAGTATAAATTTTGTCATGTTGCCAATTTTAATTAATTACTGATAAGGCAAATATAATGTTTTTTCACAAAACGAACAATGCTTAATCGGTCGTTTAGGGATTGTTCGTAAAGAATATTAATTATATAAAGAAAGTATCATAATTCAATTCTGTATTTACTTTTAAATTATTTTTTATTAATTTAAAAAAAACATGAAATTTATTTACATAATATTAAGAAAAAATAATGAAGATACTTATATGAAAAAAATAGAATTACCCAGCACATTAGACATTGACATAATACTAAAACAAAACCAACCTGTTAACACCTTAAAAAAAGACAGATTACTTTATCTCATTCATTTGGTGTATTACATGGTGGTTATGTACCCTGATAATATCATTAATGGCTGGGCTATATTAAACTCTCAAGAACTGAAGAAATCTATAGGCAACGACTACACTAAATATCTTCAATACCTAATTGAGAATAAAATCATTGAACGCTCATACTACCTCCCTGGTATTACTTCCTATGGTTATAGGATGGCTAACGTCAATCACGATTTGATTCATCACAAAATAGTTCAGATAACTGATAAAACTCTAGTAAATAGAATTAAAAAACTGAATGAGGTTCAGTACGTCATATCGACAAACCTCAAAAAGAATTACAAGTATTTAAAGAAATGGTTCAATGCTAAATTAACTGCTGATATTCCTGAAGACTTGCAACACCATCACAAATACAAATTGGGTAACATCACTGAGAAACGTTACCGAATGTCTGTTGATTCGTTCGGTAAAAGACTACACACAAACCTAACCAATTTACCAAAAGACTTTAGACAATATTTACGCTACAATGGTCAATCATTGGTAGAGATAGATATAAAGAATTCACAATTCTACATGGCGATTAAATTACTGATGAATCACATTCAGTCTACAAACTCAGAGATATTTAATACCCTTAATGACATAAAAGACCAAGGAGATAAAATATATTGCATATCTGAAGTAGATGAATTTAAAGATATTGCTAAATATATCAATGATGTAACCACTGGTATGTTCTATGAATCTTTAGCTGAAGGTTTTACAGCTAAGCATGATATCAGCTTAGAACGTGATGATGCTAAAAAACTAATGCTTAGGGTAATGTTTTCCAAACCCAACTATAATGATAGTTTTAAATCAGTATTTAAAGAACGTTATCCAGTTGTAGCTGAAATATTTAATCAAAAGAAAAGAGTTAACAAGTTGAGGATTGATAAATACAAAGGTTTAGCGCAATCCTTACAGCGTATTGAATCAGGTTTAATGCTCCGCAACATCTGTAAAAATGAAGCCTTAGTAGACGTTCCTATGTTCACTATTCACGATAGCATTATGACTACTCCAGATAATGTAGAACTGGTTACCAATATTATGATTACTACTTTAACTAATGAAATAGGATTTAATCCTTCAATATCTACTAAGTATAATAATGCTAATGAATTTAACTACTTATAAGATATTAAATAAAGAAGAAGAAGAGAGGGAGTAGAAGTGGGTTTATGTAGTACAATTATCTACAACCCCTTTATATACGTTACTTACAAGCGTGTTAAAAAGGATATTTTGGATTTTAAATACTCAGCTAAATGTTTATATGATTTAATTATTTGTAAAAAAATCAGCATCAAAAAATCCATTTACATTTAACTTATCTTTAATCATATAAACTTTTAATTTGTTTCTATAATCCCAATTATCTGCATCGAGATGGAATCCAACTGTAATATATATTACTCCATCTTCTGCGACTTTAATATTACTAACTCCTCCGTGTTTATAAGCCATAGGATAATCTGTAACAAGCTTCCCTGTTTTTTTATTAAGGATTTGTAAATAAGGATTCATATAACCTCTATAGCCTTTAATTCGCGTTGTTCCTCCAATAATTAAAAACTCTCCAGCCTCATCAATAGCTGTGATTTTTTCAAACCTCTCATCTTTATAAGACCACAGCTTTTTTCCTTTATTACTTATAAATGAAATTTCATAATTCTTATCACTCATATGCTCGTTTTTTTTAACATCTGCATAGGCCTCTGAATTTTCTAAATAATACGATGTGTTATACTTATATTGTTGATTTCCCAAGCTATATGTATCATGCGTTTCTTTTATCGGGTTGTAAATTAGCGCCTTATTGTAAGTAACGTATTTTACAGTTCCATTTTCAATTTTATAGTGAAATGGAATCATTGTTGTTCCTTCTTTAGGATGACTAGCATTAATAGTTACATAATGAACACCAAATGGTGACACCATATCTCTTAATGACCATTGACTAACTTTGTTATAGCCATCAATTTGTAATACGGTTCCGTAATTATTAGTGTGCTCTAAATATGGGTTATCAATAGTTAAATCTATTTTTATATAACCTAAAGTATCGTTTGGAAAAAATAAATATGATTTACCATCAAATGTAGATGTCCCTTTTATCACCCATGTTTCACTTGATAAAACTAATTGGTCAACACGGTAAGTTTCAATTGTTCCATTTTCACTTAACTCAATAGTTTCGGGTAAAGATTTTAAAACACTAATCTTATATGATGACTCTTCAATATCTAGCTTGTGAATCTTCCCCATAGTAAATGAATAAGAATTGTATGGTGAACCGCTTCCAAATTTATAGTTAGACTTTGCAAGTGTACTAGATATATTTTGATTCCGATTATTTTTCCCTTTTAAACCTACCAATTCTTTACATGAATTTCCTTTAATTTTTAAAATATGGTCAACACTACCTGTTGAGGTTTGGACATATACTGCATCAGATTCAATATGAATATTTTTACCGTAAGAACCAATTAGCTCAATTTTATATGTTCCATCATGGCGTGGTACTATTTTCTGTTGATATATCGATTTTGTAATAACTGAATAACCTCTACTATTGTCAAATATATTATTGTCTTTAATAACATATAATTTTACATTAGTGAATGAGGTTTCTCCTTCTCCATCAATTCTTTTTCTAGATATTGAAACGTCAATATAATAACTATTGTCACGTACCTTAGGAAAGAACATCAAGCCATATGTGTATGTCCCATTCTTTACTCTACCAACTGCATTTCTTCCAGATTTTTTTGGGTCATAGTTGCTTGGCAACCATATATCACCAACAGCTAACTTAACTGATAAGCCTTTTATAAAGTAGTATCCTGCTTTGTAATAAAATGTAACATCCTCACCTTTTGTCGTAGTTCCAGAAAACTTATGAGATTTTAAAGCCGTTATGAAATCATTACCTAAAAGTTTTTGATTTGGCACCCCATTATCGTCAAATGATATGTCATTCTGTGCATTTAGCATAGTGAATATTAATAAGAAGGAAGCTATAAGGATATTGTTTACTGTTTTCATATTGGATAATAAAATTAGATTTTGAGTCAAATATAATACAAATAACACAAATATGTGTTTATTATAATTGTAAGGATTGTGGATTTTAGATGTGTGAAGTTTAAAGACCATAAATACTTAATACAATTCGGTAATCACTTAAGGTGGTTAAGAAAGGAAAATGAGTTATCTCAAGAAGAATTGGCGAATGACGCAGATATCCCGATTAACCAAATTGGGCGAATAGAAAGAGCAGAAATTAGCACTTCATTATCAACTATGAGAGCGATATCTAAAGCTTTAAATATACATATTACTGAATTATTCGATTTTGATAAGTAAATAATTTTCTTCTCGTAAAACCTCTTATTTATTTCCTTTAAACAAACTAATATTTTTAGACAATTAGTTTTATTACTAAATCTATAATCGAAAATTCCAAATACCCACAAATCAAAAACTACTTACCCATTTTTTTGCCTTTTCATATAAAAATATAAGCTTTCAACAGGCTGAAACCACTCAAAAAAAAACACAATACATTAAAAGAAAGCAAGTTGTGTATATTATTTTATGTTAATCTAATGCATTACGGGTATTATTAAGTTAATAAAATAATTAATACACATTACCAAAAGTGCTTTTTGGGGGTACTCTAATTATGTTTTGGTGTTTCATAAAGGACACCCTTGAGTTCACCCTTGAGTACATCCTATTCCAAATAAAGATACTTTTCGGCACACCCATTTTTAATATATTTAGTTCGTTTCGTCTAGCTTATTTGAATAAATTAAGGTCGCAAGAAGCCTCATAAACAGTAAACAAATCAACGTGTATTAATCAAACATTTAAATAATATTTAATAGTCATTTGATACCTTATAAAAATATCAATAAAACACTCAAAATGTACATTTAGTATAGATACCCAAAAAACACCCATATACACTGAAAACATTGAAGAAACAGGTGAGAAACATATTGTATGATTATTGGGTATATTGTATTAGGAGAGGTATATGTAGAAACAGTCGTTAATTTGCTATTTAAAAATGTATTTTGCATATTTATAAGCTAATTTAAATAAAGACCCAAATGAAATATGCATGGATTTGATAAATCAGAATTAACAAAAAAAGAAGAACGTCTTAAAAACAAGGTTCAGTCAGAAATAAGTTACTGTTCTTATTGTCAATCATATGATGGAGGAGACATTGTCTGGATATATGGTAAACGAATTGAATTAACAGAATTATTTTATAAATGTAACGTTCCAGAAGAGTACTGGGATAATATCATTGGACATTTATATTGTCCATCTTGTCAAAATTCTAGTTTAGATATAGGGATGGACGTTGGTACTAAAACAACGTATGAAAAAGATATTGAAAAACATATGGACGAAGTTTATGGTTTATATGGAAGTGACGTTAGAGAATTAGAAGACCTGTTAGAATCTTACCCATTATTAGCTTATAAAAATAAGTTAGCAAAGAGAATTTATAAAGAAATAAAGGAAAAAATATTACCAAAAACTTCGATTAAGGGCAATTTTTATAGAGCTCGAAAAGTAGAAAACTCAGAAGTAATTAGTAGTAATAAAATGTTTAATGCCCCTATAGGTAGACAAGGGGAAGGGCGCTTTAATCATTCAGGTCAAAGTCATTTATACATGGCGTCAGACAAAAAAACATCTATTAAAGAAGTTACTTCAGAAAAAAAATCAATACTTGTATGGAACCAGGAATTCAAAATTTCAACTGAAGTAAATGATATTTTAGACCTTTCATTTGACTGGAGCAATCTTACTCCTTCTACGTCAACATTATTATTATCTTTAAAAGTTTTTGATTCTATTGGAAGAACTGACAGAAATTTATACAACTGGAACCCAGACTACTTTTTAACAAGGTATATTATGGATTGTGCTAAAAGTCTTGGTTATAATGGAATAAGATACAATTCGGTAAAAGAATCAAATGCCTTCAACATAGTACTCTTTTACCCTGATAAAATCGATATAAAACCAATTGGAAACCCATGCATAGAAGTATTTTTAGACGAGAAGGATAAAGATAGGTTTTCATTAGAATTATTTTAGTTATATGATTATAAAAGCAGTATTTGACTGAGAATAAACAATAATGAAGTCTAATCATGTACAATATTATACCCACTTATTAAATAGAAAACAATGGAATTAATTGAAGAATTGAAGCAAGAATTCTTTTTGAGTTATAAAAACAAATACACTTTACTTGGTGATGAGTCACTAGGAGAAGGTCACTATGCATGTGTGTTTAAAGCTTACGATATTGATAGAAATGTAGAGGTTGCAATTAAAATTTTCTTTAAGGGAATAACTCCCAAAGGCTCTGAGAGAGGTTGGCATATAACCTCTTCTGTAATTCATAACCAAATTGCGCAAACAAATACAATTGAAACATTTTATTCAGCTTTACTAAAAAGAGAATGCAAAGCTGTAATTCAAAGGTTCATTCCAGGAAAAACATTAAATTCATTACTAAATAAATTTGATAAATTAGCTAAAGGAAAAGGATATCAAACCATTTTAAATGACTTTGGTTTAAGTTATTTAATCTCACTACTAGAGGTATTGAGTTTTTGTCATAATCAAAATTTTGGTCATGGTGATTGTCATGATGGAAATATTATGGTGTTTTTAGAAAGCCATGAAACCCGTAATATAATGAGTGTGATACTGATAGATTTTGATAATTCATCAATCAAACAGAGCCTAAATTCAAATACTGAAAAAGAAAAGATAGAAAGTGATATCGGGTTATTTAAGTATTTTTTCAAGAAGGCATTTTATGATTGGAAATATTATACGTCAGTCAGTATAATGTTTGAATCATATGATTCAATCAGAGAGTTTCAGATTAGTTATTCAATTGTGTCAGATTTTATTAGCTTTTGCATTAAAGGAGGAAAATCAAAAGAAGGCATAAAAAAAATATTGGAAAAACTACCACACCCTTTTATGGGATTCAACTATTTTTCAACTATTGAATCCTTGCAAAGTATATCAGAAATTGAAAACATTGAAGAGACTTTTGAAGAAGCTTTAGAAGAACATAAAAAAGCTATACTAAACCCAATTAACTGGGAGCATGAAGTTAGCATCGAGGTTTTTGAAGACGGAATAACTAATATTTATAGAGATTTGTTTGAAAATTAAATTCAACAAATAAGATTTTATATCGAATTAGACACAAGGCTTTTAAACTAAATAATTCACATGTTTTTTTACCTAAACTTCAATGTCCTAACTTATGAACTTATAAAATTATTATTTTTAGTTTTTTGAGAAATCTACATCAAAACCATTCCTTGATAAGTATTGCATAAAACTTTGTAATAAATCAGTTGAATAAGGCTCTCTATAGTTCTTAATTCTTTTAATTCCAAAATCAAAAGTTTGCTTTTTACTGTCAAAAATTTTATGATTCCCTAGTTTAAAATCTTTTATGCAATCTGGCTTTTTAAAAAATGGAGCTAATATTTTTATCTCCCCTTTTAATTTACCGTTCATTTGAGCTTTTATATCTTCAAAAGCGACATACGCTTTACCTTGTTTACTATATTCTTTATGGATTATCTTGTACCTTTTCTGCCATGGAAAATGAACTAAGTTGTTGTTTATCTCATCGTGATTTAAATCAATAAAACACTTCCCTTCCTCATTGTATACAGATAAGTCCAAAATATCAAGGGATATTACCTTAAAAGAAGGAAAAACTGCATAAATATTATCTTCCACTGAAGGACTAGCAATTTTTTTATGTATTGTTGGGTTGTATGTTTTGTTTTCAATGGGAACTAAGAATGCTTTGTTATATCCATAATTTCGTTTTCCTTCTTTCCTTAACGCTAAGTTACATGGCTGAGCAAGCAATATAAATTCTTTCGTACCTATTTTAAAAATATCACCATTAGAAATAGGGAAGTTTAATTTACCCACAATATTCTCGTTAAAATAAATTTCCTTATTACGAATCTCTATTGCATTATAATCTTTGTCAGGATACTTATATCCAGTATCTATTGTATCTAATTTTCTTATTTCAGAGAGAGAATCTTCAAAAGGAGCCCTTATGGCATCGTCAGTTAATTGTTCATAATTTGAATAATCTTGAATAATATTTTGAAGTCTAAACAATGTGTTAGCTTCCCAAACACCTTCTGTTAACGACGATTTTTGTACAATTTGATTAAACGTTTTTGGAGTCAAGTTATCAAACTCTTCCATTGATTTTTTAAAACTTTCTTCAATAATACTTTTAGACTTAGCTTTTAAGTCTTCAATATATCTAAGTGAAATTACATTTTTAATTCCTTCGGCAAAAGCACTCAATTTTGGGTCATAGGCAAAACGCTTTTTAGAAATAGTATAAAACGTTTTTAAATCTAAACTATAATCTGTCGAATATTGGAGTCTTGAGATATCTTCATCCTCAATACTATACTTGTGTGAGAAAATACCGCAATAAGCCTTACTCCCATCGTTACTTTCAATTAATTGTTTAGCAAGGTCTAAGCCGTCTTTCTCGCCATTTTCCCCTATAAAACCTTTAAGTTCAAAATCGAAAAGACAAAGTAAACTTTCACCAGGCTGAAGTAATTTAAATTCTTCTTCTTTTTTTTCCATCCACTCCTGTGGAGTTAATAAATCTATGTGTTCCCCAAGAAAATCTTTAATTTCAAGTGCAGGAATTACATTTGCCCCTTCATCACCACCAATATATTCACATATTTTGTGTATCCCAGTTTTTCTATTTTCAGAATTACTCCAATACTCATTCATTTCTTTGTCAAATCCGATTTCAGGAAGAGACCAATTTATTGTTTCAAATTCTGGAATATCGTGGGGGAAATCACCCGAATTTCTGACTGATTTCATTTGTCCTATAAAAAATTCTTTTTGTTCTTTTTCATCAAACTTATCATCTACATACAGGATTTTCTTTATGTTTTTTTCATCAAAAAAATTGGTGATTGCTTCAATTGCTGTTTGCTTAAAATCAACCTCTTGTTTAGACTGAGGTTTTAACTGACTAGAATCTAATTGATTAGAAATTTCTTTTCCCATAATCTACTCTATGATGTTATTAAGATTGATTGTAAAGATGTATTTTTTATTATTCTGATTTCTTTTAGGCTCTAAGGTTATAGTGCATCCAGAAGAGTCTAATAATTGTTGGGTAATAAACAAACCTAACCCTCGACCTTTTGTTTTTGGTTTCATTGTGGCAAAAGGTTCAAATAGTTGATTTTCAATAGCATTTGCTACCCCATCTCCATTGTCAGATATCGAAAGCCAAGGCTTGTCAATTTTTACATTTATTTGTGGAGTAAAGTTTGGATGTGTAAGTGTTTTCTCTTTTAACCAATATTCTGAATTATTAATTAAATTATCAATTACTTGAGTTAATTTTCCTCGGTTAATATTAATATTAAAATTCTCTATAAATTCAGTGTTGAATTTAATATTATTTTTTTCAAACCTCGTTTTGTAATATTCTTCTTCGTCTTTAAAGTACTCTTTTAAACTAATAACATTTCTTTTTTCTTTATTGTATTTTAATGATGGGTCTAAGTGTTTTAACTGAATTTTTAATCCGTTAACTGTAGTATTTATATATTCAACTAAAACAAAAATATCAGAATCTGTAAGCTTTTTATTTTTTAATTTTTTAGAATAAAACAACGAGCGTTCACCTAATCTATCAGCGATGGTTGCAAATTCATGACTTACAGCTTCAGCTGTTAACCCTAAACTAGCTAATTCAGAAAAATTTTCAAGTTGTTCTTCTAAAATTTCAATTTTAGGCTCAAGAATATTGATAACATCCTTTATTTTCTCAGCTTTAAAAATAATAGAATTGGTCTTTTTTAAAGCTGATTCTGCTTCACTTATATCTTTCAAAACGGACTCTAAAGATTTAGCAATTTTGACAGTTTCAGGTGTTGAAAGTAAACTAGAAGATGAGTGCTCTTTATAAATTTTATTCAACTCATTTTTTGTTTTACTTAAACTCTCTACTGCTTTCTCTCCATCCTTTCTATTTTCTTTTGCCTCAAGAGCAATAGTTTTCCCTGTTCTTATTGCATCAGATTGAGTTTTGATAGTACTAACCTTTGTTTTGAAATCTGCCAAAAAGGAATTATAATCTCTCCTAACATCATTTAAATATGAATTGATATTATCTCTAATAAAATAAGAAAGCTGTACAAAATTGTCTGAATATGGGTTTGAGATAAAACCTTGTCTATCCGTTTTATCTTTTAAATTCTTATTTACCCCTTCGTCAATTAAAAAATAACCAATTACATTTCCTGGTCTCAGTGAATAAAAAGACTTTCCGTGCGTTTTATCAGCACCTAATTTCATCCAATCAAGACTTTTTTCAAAACCATATGGGAACACAGCAAAACCGTTTCTATAGATTTTTACACCTAATTGATTTAAAGCAAAAGATTTATAATTTTTTATATTGTTAAATACGTTTTCAATTTTTTTATCACCTTCTAACCATTTGTCTAGGAGGAAATCATCTATGCGTCCTTCAAAATTACCAGGGTTTGCTTGCACACCTTCTATAAATTGCAAGCCTGGAATTTCTGAGATGTCAAATACTTTCTGAAAAGAAAATATATATTTTTCATCAGATGACCTTTTAATATAATTCCTTCCTTTTTTTGCTAGTAGGTACTCTGCGAATTTTTCACCGTTATCTGGAAGTAGATATTCTTGATAGTCATCTCTTTTTAAATTTTGACCTAAAAATTTTTCTAACTTTGTATCCCCCGTTATTGTAAGAGTGTTATTCTCAAATTTGAATGAATATGAAGATATAGCTAGTTCTCTAAAAGCAAGTTGAGTTTTTTCTAAATCTACTATATCATTATTTACCTTTAGATATACACTAAAAGGGTGTTTCTCTTTTTCCTTGTAAGGAGATATTAATTGAACAATTTGTGCTTTAAATCTTTCAAGGTTAACTCCCCCCCAAACATTTTTATCTCTAAGTCCACTTAAAATAATTTTTGTCCCTTTTGATGTAGAGTTTAGAGGTGTATTATGAACTGTTACACTACTTAATTTTGAATTAGTCTCAAAATCTTTCCAATTAAACCCTAAATGCACGCCTTCAAAAGAATCTTTTTTTGTGTATATTTCACAGACTTCAGCTAGCCTTTGTGTACTTAATCGACCTAACCCCTTGTCTCCTAATGGAGTTCTGTTTTTCTTAGTTTTCTTTCCTTCTTCTTTGAATGCTCTTTTATTCGATGCAGAAATGACTAACCAAGAATCAATTATGGTCTTTTCGTTCATTCCACTTCCATCATCTTCAATCGAAATATACCCATTCTTGTTTTTAAAAAACAAATCATCCTTTTCAGGTTGACCTAATGAATTTATTTCTATTGAAACATACGAGGCATCTGCATCATAGGAATTCTTGATTAACTCCATTAAGGCGGTTACTTCATCTGGCACCAACTCTTCTCCAAGTTGTTTAACAATATGAGGCGTAATGTCAAACCTATATTTATCACTCATATGTTGTATTACTTCTTAAAAATTAATATCTTTTCTTTACTCATTGTCTTTGAGAAATTATTTCGACCAGGCATGCGTTTACTAAGAATATCTCTTTCTAAATCTAAATATAAGTTCACTCCTTTGGATTTAAATAAATCAATAAGAATTGCATCATTTTTAACTTCTTTATTATTTACACTTCTATTCCCGATAGTCCAAACTAAATATGAATTTGGATTCATTTTCTCCATTACATTATCAATTGTAATATTTAAATCATTAATAAAACAAGTAACTTTTCGTGCCTTCCATTTTTCTTCTTCGGTACATCCATCAAAATATTTTTTCAAAGTATTGGAGTGATTAAAGATATTCTCCTCAATATTCTTATAATCTGGAACAATACCGCCTCCTAAACTCAGCTTATCAATTTCTTGAATTACACTTAGGTAATCCATTGTTATAGCATCATCAATTTCAGAAACTGGTATCCATTGTAGAGGAAGGTAAGAAAACTGCCCATAAGTAACAGTTGTATGATTATCACCATAAGGGGGAGAAGTTACTAATAAATTAAATGTTTGGTCTGTTTCGATTTTTTTCTTTGAATCTCCCCAGCTAACACCGATGTTTCCTATATAATTCTCATCTGCTATGAGACCCTTAATTTTTAACTCTTTTTTTACATTTAATAAATCTTCAATACTTCTTTTACAAATCCTCAAGAAATAGTCTTTAGGAGATAGATTTCTAGCATAGATTTCTTCATCCTTTCTTACGTGCATTTTAAAAGTAGATGTTCTATCATTACCTGTAAGCCTTATAACTTCGGCTAAAGCAACCCAAAAAAACTTACGTATATACAAATCACCCTCTCTTAAAATAGCTCTACGAATTTGAGAAAGTTCAATTTGAACTTCTTTCTTAAACCATTTGTCAATATTTTTAAATTCAACATCTACATTTGGTGAAAAATCATTTGTTAATCGTTCTAAGAGAAGAATATAATTTTCCCCTAATGAGTCATCATAAATATTAGTTTTTACTTGACTAATTAGGACTGATAATGGATTTATATCTTGTCCAAAAATATTAGTACCGTAACGCATACCCGTCATAAGTGCATTTGAAGCTCCCATAAAAGGGTCAATCATTGAAGAGTTATTAGGTAAATCTTCGACTAACGTTTTTATTATTGATTCCTGAACTGAAGGAACCATCATAGCGGGATAATTTAATATTTTTCTGGCAAAGTCTCTATTATTATAATTAGTACCATTGAGAATATCGCTATCAATTGTGGCTAAAGTTTTTAAAATAGCATCACCCATAATTTATTGAAAATTTTTATGCAAGATAATCAAACTTCTGTCATAAGAAGTTTTTTTAAATTGTTTAATCAATCAAAATTCTAATTAATTCATTAACTCTTTTATTGATTATTTTCAAAGCTATAAATATTTGGCAGAAACCGTTTAACATACTGTACCTAATGATTTAGTAATCAATTGTAGTTAATAGATTTTACTCATTAAAATTCATTTGCTTTTTTAAAATAAAATCCTTAATATAGTACTTACAATGTGGTTACGTGGTGTAGGTGTGATGGTGCTATGTATTTAAACTAGAGTTGTTGAGGTAATGATTTGCATAACTGTGATGCTAGTTGTATCATGAGTTGCAATGAACCAATAATTAAACCATTACCAGTAATACCATCTAAAACATGTGTGCTACTGAAAAAGAAATTTTAAACACTAAAGAAGCTAAAGAGTTGTTAGGGATTAAATCTAATACTACAATGCGGAAATATGAAGATATGGGTAAAATTCCATTTCATCAACCAGTATTTAAAAAGTTTTACAAGAGAAGTGAGTTATTAAATTGTCCTATTTTTCAAGGTTAAAATTTGCTTAACGAACAAAAAATCAAATAAGAAACTAACCATTTCTTATTTTTTTACACCAATAAAAACCGACGTGATTCCCATTGTTTAAAAAAACAACCCCCTGAAAAACAGAGGGTTAGATTCATTATAGTACTCGAGGTGGGAATCGAACCCACACGACCGAAGTCACTGGATTTTGAATCCAGCGCGTCTACCAATTCCGCCACTCGAGCATTAATTTGCAGACTGCAAAAATATAAAAATAATTGTTTCCACACTATTTAATTTGTAAAAGTTATGAATTAAAAAAAAACCTGCTTTTTATCACTCCTTTTTAATTGATCAAGCCGTCTGAAAGCTCTCATAAATTAGCATTTACCAAACAATCCTGCTAGCTATCTGAATGTCGAAGTTTTATTAGCTACCATACCAAAAAATATTTCGACAGAGTCAATAGAACACGATAATTGACTTTTCAGCGCGCCTCATTTCAGTCAGAAAAATTTCGGAATACCTCAAATAAAAACATTATTGTTAATTCATACCTCGTGTTCTTGCACCGAGGAAGTTGATTTCTTATTTTTGCCACATAAAAACACTACTAAAATAATTTATAATGTCGGAACTTACATTAGAGCCAAAAATATTTGCTTGTTCACAAAGTAAAGATCTTGCTGGAAGAATAGCAGCGTCATTCGGAACAAAGTTAGGAAACGTAATAAGATCAACTTATAGTGACGGTGAATTTCAACCTTCTTTTGAAGAATCTGTAAGAGGGCGAAGAGTCTTTTTAATAGGATCTACGCATCCATCTTCA
>Ga0105354_1000650_pt1 | contig 21508 bp, 12 predicted proteins | sample GOMGulsemesocosm_FD_83658 | JGI IMG/M metagenome (GOLD analysis project Ga0105354, IMG submission 83658) | Methane-oxidizing microbial communities from mesocosms in the Gulf of Mexico - GOM9B Gulf of Mexico | ecosystem: Environmental > Aquatic > Marine > Cold seeps | place: USA: Gulf of America...
ACTTCGGATACTAAGGCTAATTTAAAGCCTAAGTTGTAATCGCGTTGCGTACGCTTAACTCTACTGTTTGTTTCTTTACTCATAATAAGTCGATTTTGTGTCAACTTATTTCAGGACGGGACAATAGCAATAAAAAGGCCGTGAAATATTTCACGGCCTTTTTTATTTTTAAATAGTTTAACTATTAATATAATACTCTAAATTTAATGGTATGCTCTATATCCTTTAAAGCCTGTAATACTTCATTATTATAATCTTTCGCCTCTACAATTACATATCCAACACTAGAATCAGTTGCTAAATATTGCCCTGTTAAATTTATATCATATTTTGCTAACACTTTATTTATTTTTGCCATAACTCCTGGCACATTTTTATGAATGTGTAAAAAACGATGCGAATTTTCCTGACGTGGCAAACGTATATTCGGGAAATTAACAGCATCTACCGTATTACCAGAGTTGATATAATTCATTATTTTCCCAGGAACAAAGTCGGCTATATCACGTTGTGCTTCTTCAGTACTTCCTCCAACATGTGGTGTTAAAATTACATTAGGAATTCCTTTTAATATAGTTTCAAAAGCACCATTTGCTCTTGGTTCGACTGGAAATACGTCTATAGCAGCTCCAGAAATTTTACCTGATTCTAATGCTTCTTTTAATGCTGAAAGATCAACTACAAAACCTCTTGATAAATTTACAAAAACCGCTCCATCTTTCATTTGGTTTATTTCAGTAGCCCCTATAAAGTTTTTATTATTTGAATTATCATCAATATGCAACGATATTACATCTGAAATAGCCAGCAATTCTTCCAAAGTATGGCATTTTTTAGCATTTCCTAGGGCTAACCTATCCTCTATATCATAGTAAAACACTTGCATTCCTAAAGATTCTGCCAACACCGATAATTGCTTACCAATATTACCATACCCAACAATACCTAACTTTTTACCACGAACCTCTCTAGACCCTTTAGCTGTTTTATTCCATTGTCCTAAGTGTAACTCTGTACTCCGTGCAAATACACTACGCATTAACATTATTATTTGTCCTATTGCTAATTCTACTACTGAACGTGTATTAGAATATGGAGCATTAAACACTACAACTCCTTTATTTTTACAAGCGTTTAAATCGATCTGTTTAGTACCGATGCAGAAAGCTCCTACAGCCATTAATTTTTCAGCTGCCTCAATAACATTTTGAGTTACTTGTGTTTTAGAACGGATCCCTAATACATGAATGTCTTTTATTTTTTCAATAAGTTCTTCCTCTGGAATACTTGTTGACACCGTTTCTACAGTAAACCCATCTCCTGACAAACGTTCAAAAGCATCAGGGTGAACGTTTTCTAATAATAATATTTTAATACGGTGTTTCGGAAATGAAATTTTTCTTGGCAATTTATTGATGTATAAAAATTCGTCTAAATTTGGAGTAATATGATCGGCATTACTGGTTGCTTTATCTCTTGAAACATTTTCTGTATATGCAAAAAATTTATCTGCAATACCTGCTTCACGCATTACATAATCACTATATCCATCCCCTATTACTTGTACTTCTCCAGATAAGTTTAAGTTCTTTAAGCAATCAATTTTTCCATTGTGTTTTGACAGTACATTTTCTTCATCAAAACCAACTATAGTGTCAAAATTATCAAAAGTAAACGTATTTGCAAAAACACGTTCTGACGGGATGTTATATTTTGCTACAATAGGATCTATAAACTCTTTAAATCCACAAGAAATAACATAAATATCATTTGCATGTGTTTCAAAAAAGGTTTTGTTTTCTTCAATTGATTTAGAGACCTCTCGTTTTAATCTTCTAACCAATTCGCTTAAATCTCCTCTTTTAGCGTTTAATAATTTAATCCTAGTTTCTAATGACTGTGTGAAAGAAATATCACCATCAATTCCTTTATTGGTAATGTCAATAATTTCATCAATAATCTCGTCTTTTTTTGGATTTTTCGCCAATGTAATCTCGGCAAGGATGTCTAAGGCTTCTACACGAGTTAATGTGCTGTCGAAGTCAAAAACATAAGTTCTGTTGTTACGTTTCATAACGTGTTGTGTTGTTGCTGTTAAGCACGCAAAGGTATTAAATTCTATACAGATAACTATTAAAATTTTAATCTCATTTTTCATCTATATATAAACCCTATTAATCTTATAGGATTTTAACCTATACACATACAACGTAATATTTCACATATAGAAAAAGCCTCATACAATACTAATAATCAGCACTTAAAAAATATTTCTGCTTTTAATTGCTTTTATAGAATTTTATTAATTACATTTGTTCCATCATAATGAATACACAAATTTTAAATATCGTTTCTGTCATTATTGTCGTGATTATTTCACTACAACAAGGAAGGATATACTAAAATTTAAACTATATAATTTTAAAAGCCTTCCATTTTGGAAGGCTTTTTTTATGAATTAAACTGAAATTAACAATAACGAATTTGAATGCTTCTTGAAAGTTTCAAATTTATAAAACAATTAAAAATGAATAGCATCGTAAACATAGTCATTATTATTATTGTCATTATTAACCCACTTCCGAGTTGATTCAAACTGCTATTCTATACGATATAAGCCTGAATCAACTTCTGATTCAGGCTTTTTTTATGCTTTAGAAAGCGTAAACAAAAAACACTTAAAGCCATTGATTTTAATAAGAAAACATGAAAATAATAACAATTGAACAGTGTAAACTGTAATTAAATAACTGATAATTAAAAACAAGTCAAATAATTTTACACCAGAATCTGGTGATTAATAAATTTAAATTCAATTAACATGTATTACAACGAGAATACTCAGATTTTTTTAGATAGAAAGTGGTTAAAAGCCTCAGAAGCTACAACTGATTTATATGCACAGACGTTGCATTATGGTAATGGTGTATTCGAAGGAATACGATCATATAATACAGAAGATGGTGTAAAAATTTTTAAAGCTAGAGAACACTATGAACGTTTAAAATATTCTGCAAAAGTCATGCATATTAATTTAGACTATACTGTGGATGAATTAATCAAACTCACTTACGAATTATTGGAACGTAATAATTTGAAAGACGCTTATATCCGTCCTTTAATTTATCTGGGAGCTAACATGAGTTTACAGCCAACAGATAAAGTACATGTAATGCTATGCGCATGGGAATGGGGTAGATTTTTAGGTGATAAACCTTTAAGATTGATGACTTCTAGCTATCAGAGACCAAACCCTAAATCCACACATATACAAGCTAAAGTAGTTGGACATTACACCAATTCTATATTAGCTACAACAGAGGCAAAACAAAAGGGATTTGATGAAGCATTATTGTTGGACATGAATGGTAAGGTTGCTGAAGGACCAGGAGCAAATTTCTTTTTTGAAAAAAATGAGGTGTTATATACTTGTCCATTAGGAAATATCCTTTCAGGGATTACGAGGCAAACAGTTTTTGAGCTTGCTCAAGAATTAGGAATAGAAATAATCGAAAAGTTTTTCACTCCTGAAGACATATATGATGCAGATGCAGCCTTTTTTACAGGAACAGCAGCAGAAGTAGCTGCAATAGCCTCTTTAGATGGACAAAAATTTAATCTTGATTGGGAAGATTCTTTAGGCTATGACTTGGCAAGAGCATATCAATGTAAAGTAACTCAACGTGAATATAAAAATTTTGAATTGGTTTAAAAATGGAAATGAATAAATATAGTAAACAAGTTACACAAGACGATACGCAACCAGCTGCTCAAGCCATGTTGCATGCAATTGGTTTAACGGAAGAAGACTTCAAGAAACCTTTGGTAGGTATTGCAAGTACAGGATACGAAGGGAACCCTAGCAATATGCATTTAAATGATTTAGCAAAATTAGCTAAACAAGGAACTTTAGACACTGATGTAGTTGGATTAATATTCAATACAATTGGCGTAAGCGATGGCATTTCTATGGGGACGCCAGGGATGCGTTATTCGTTACCATCTAGAGATATTATAGCCGACTCAATGGAAACAGTTGTACAGGGTATGAGTTATGATGGATTGATAACGGTCGTTGGTTGTGATAAAAATATGCCAGGAGCTCTAATGGCTATGTTACGTGTTAACAGACCTTCAATTTTAATTTATGGAGGAACAATAGATTCTGGTTGTCATGAAGGAAAGAAATTAGATATTGTTTCTGCTTTTGAAGCATGGGGAAGTAAAGTAGCAGGAACCATGGAAGAATCCGAGTTCAAAAGTATTGTAAAAAAGGCATGCCCAGGAGCTGGAGCTTGCGGAGGGATGTATACCGCTAATACTATGGCTTCTGCAATAGAGGCTTTAGGGATGTCATTACCATATAACGCATCCAATCCAGCAAAAAGCACACAGAAAACAGAAGAGTCAATTGCAGCAGGTAGAGCAATGCATTATTTATTAAAACATGATATAAAACCTCTAGATATAGTCACTAAAAAAGCATTAGAAAACGCAATTCGTTTAGTAACTGTTTTAGGAGGATCTACCAATGCAGTATTACACTTTTTAGCAATTGCTAGAGCGGCAAATGTTGAATTTACCTTGGAAGATTTTCAAAGAATAAGTGATTCCACACCATTTTTAGCTGATTTAAAGCCAAGTGGCAAATACTTAATGGAAGATGTTCATGCTGTAGGTGGTATTCCAGCGGTATTAAAATATTTATTAGAACAAGGCTTATTACATGGTGATTGTTTAACGGTTACAGGTAAAACATTAGCAGAGAATTTGGCGCAAGTTCCAGGATTAACTCCTGGTCAAGATGTAATTAAACCAACCTCTAACCCAATTAAGGCCACAGGTCATTTAAGAATGTTATATGGAAATTTGGCCTTAGAAGGATCAGTAGCTAAAATTACAGGAAAAGAAGGATTGAAGTTTACAGGAAAAGCAAAAGTATTTGAAGGAGAGTATGCTGCTAATGATGGAATTAGAGATGGACGAGTAGAAAAAGGAGATGTAGTAGTCATCCGTTATGAAGGACCTAAGGGAGGACCAGGAATGCCAGAGATGCTAAAGCCAACTGCAGCAATTATGGGAGCTGGATTAGGGAAAGATGTCGCCTTAATTACGGATGGTCGTTTTTCTGGAGGAACGCACGGTTTCGTAGTTGGTCATATAGCACCTGAAGCACAAGAAGGAGGTACAATAGCCTTGGTTCAAGATGGTGATATTATTACTATTGATGCAGAAAAGAATAGTATACACGTAGAAATTTCAGAAGAAGAATTGGCTTTACGCAAAGCCGTTTGGGAACAACCCTGTTTAAAAATAAATAGAGGTGTTTTATATAAATATGCAAAAACAGTTTCATCAGCATCTAAAGGATGTGTAACCGATGAATTCTAATTTAATAATATCATGGAAACATTAGAATTAGTAAAAAAACAAAAGAAAGTAACTGACACGGTAAAAATGACAGGAGCAGAAGCTGTAATAAAATCATTATTAGCTGAGAATGCTACTTTAGGGTATGGTTACCCAGGAGGAGCAATCATGCCTGTATATGATGAGATATATAAATATCAAGATCAGTTTACACATATTTTAACCCGTCATGAACAAGGTGCTATACATGCAGCTCAAGGCTTTGCCAGAGTAACAGGAGAAACAGGAGTTGTATTTGCTACTTCTGGGCCAGGAGCTACTAACTTAGTTACAGGAATTGCAGATGCACAAATAGATTCTACTCCTTTAGTATGCATTACAGGGCAAGTAGCATCACATTTATTAGGAACAGATGCTTTTCAAGAAACTGATATCGTTGGCATATCCACACCGGTAACTAAGTGGAATTACCAAATAACAAAAGCCGAAGAAATCCCTTCAATTATGGCTAAAGCTTTTTATATAGCAAAATCTGGACGACCAGGGCCTGTTTTAATAGACATTACAAAGGATGCACAAATGGGAAGTTTACATTTTTCGTACGAAAAATGTAAAGGAATCAGAAGTTATAGACCAAAACCTGAAATGAATATTGATCAGGTAAAAGCTGCTGCTAAGGTTATTAATTGTGCTAAAAAACCCTTCATAGTAATGGGTCAAGGTGTTATCTTGGGGGAAGCTGAGCAAGAATTTAAAACTTTCATTGAAAAGGCAGGAATTCCAACAGCATCTACTGCATTAGGCTTATCTGGATTAGAATCAAAACATCCATTACATGTTGGTATGGTAGGGATGCATGGACATTATGCTCCTAACGTAAAAACAAACGATTGTGACGTTTTAATTGCAATTGGAATGCGTTTTGATGATCGTGTAACTGGAGACCTGAGTAGATATGCTAAACAAGCAAAAATTGTTCACTTTGAATTAGATCCAGCTGAGATAGATAAAAATGTAAAAACAGATATAGCTGTATTAGGAGATGTAAAAGAGACCTTAGCTGCTTTATTACCTTTAGTAGAGAAAAGAGAGCACCAGCAATGGCATCAAGAGTTTAAAGATTTGTATACTATAGAATATAACCAAGTTATCAAACCCCAATTAGAACCAACAAAAGAAGGCTTAACTATGGGAGAGGTGATAGAAGGAATTAATAAAGAAACGAATGATGATGCAGTTATCGTTTCCGATGTAGGGCAACATCAAATGTTTGCTTGTCGTTATGCTAAATTCAACAATACTAGAAGTCAAGTTACCTCAGGAGGACTAGGAACTATGGGGTTTGCTTTACCAGCAGCAATAGGAGCTAAAATGGGTGTACCAGACAGAGAAGTTATCGCTATAATTGGAGATGGTGGATACCAAATGAACATACAAGAATTAGGGACTATATTTCAAACAAAAACACCCGTTAAAATAGTTGTATTAAACAATAGCTTTTTAGGAATGGTACGTCAATGGCAAGAGTTGTTTTTCGATAAGCGCTATGCATCTACAGAAATGGTAAATCCAAATTTTTTAAAAATAGCAGAAGGTTATGATATTACGGCTAAAAAAGTTTCAAAAAGAGAAGATTTACAGGGAGCTATACAAGAAATGGTCGCGAGTAAAGAATCTTATTTCTTAGAAGTAGTAATAGAAAAAGAAGATAATGTTTTCCCTATGGTTCCAACAGGAGCTGCAGTTTCAGAATGTAGATTAAGTTAAATAGTTATGGAAAAAAATAAAACATATACTATATCAGTATACACAGAGAATAATTTAGGAGTTATGAACAGAATGTCTGGTATATTCCTAAAAAGACATATAAACCTAGAGAGCATAACAGCTTCTCAATCAGAAATAAAAGATGTGTTTCGATTTTTATTTGTAATTAAAACAAGTGAAGAAAAAGTTCGCAAGTTAGTAGGACAAATCGAAAAGCAAATAGAAGTTATAAAAGCCTATTATCATACAGACGATGAAACTATTTATCAAGAATCAGCTTTATTTAAAATAGCGTCTAATTTATTATTTGACGATAGGCAGATACAAAATATCATAAAGAAGAGTAATGCAAATATTGTTACTGTAGCTAGAGACTATTTTGTAATAGAAAGAACAGGCAGACGACATGAAATAGAAAAACTTTACAATGAATTAGCTCCTTATGGAATCATGCAATTTGTTCGATCTGGAAGAATATCTGTTTCCAAAGAAGCAATGAATATATCAAAAACTTTACACGAATTTAATTATTAAAAAAAGCAGTAAAATGGCTAATTATTTTAACACACTACCACTACGTTTACAACTAGAACAATTAGGAACATGTGAATTCATGAGTCAATCAGAATTTGAAGATGGCGTAAACAAATTAAAAGGACAAAAAATTGTAATTATTGGTTGTGGGGCACAAGGCTTGAATCAAGGTTTAAATTTAAGAGATTCTGGCTTGGATATTTCTTATGCTTTACGAGAAGGAGCTATTAAAGAGCAACGTCAATCCTATAAAAATGCAACAGAAAACGGATTTACTGTTGGAACATATGAAGAGTTAATACCTACTGCAGATTTAGTAGCAAATTTAACTCCAGACAAACAACATACTTCTGTAGTTAAAGCGGTTATGCCTTTAATGAAAAAAGGAGCAACATTATCGTATTCTCACGGGTTTAACATCGTAGAGGAAGGAATGCAAGTACGTGAAGATTTAACAGTAGTGATGGTAGCACCAAAGTGCCCAGGAACTGAAGTTAGAGAAGAGTATAAAAGAGGATTTGGCGTACCAACTTTAATAGCAGTACATCCAGAAAACGACCCTCAAGGAGATGGTTTAGCAATTGCTAAAGCATATGCTGCTGGAACAGGAGGACATAGAGCTGGTGTATTGCGTTCATCTTTCATTGCAGAAGTTAAATCGGATTTAATGGGAGAACAAACAATCTTATGTGGGTTATTACAAACAGGGTCTATTTTATCTTTCGATAAAATGGTAGCACAAGGAATAGAGCCTAGTTATGCCTCTAAATTAATTCAATTCGGATGGGAAACAATAACGGAAGCATTAAAGCATGGTGGAATCACCAATATGATGGACCGTTTATCGAATCCTGCTAAAATAAAAGCATTTGAACTAGCTGAAGAATTAAAAACAATCATGCGTCCATTATTCCAAAAACATATGGACGATATTATGCAAGGGCATTTCTCTGAAGGAATGATGCAAGATTGGTCTAAAAATGATAACGATTTATTATCCTGGAGAGCTGCTACTGCTGAAACTAATATTGAAAAAACTGCACCGACTTCGGAAACGATAAATGAACAAGAATATTTCGACCATGGAACTTTAATGGTAGCTTTTGTTAAATCTGGAGTAGAATTAGCCTTCGAAACAATGACAGAAGCAGGTATTGGAGCAGAATCTGCGTATTACGAGTCTTTACATGAAGCTCCATTAATAGCAAACTTAATTGCTAGAAAGAAGTTATATGAGATGAATAGTGTTATTTCTGATACTGCTGAGTATGGATGTTATTTATTTGACCATGCATGTAAGCCTTTATTAGTAGATTTTATGAAACAAGTTGATACGGCAATTTTAGGAAAATCATTTAGTGAAAGTAATCAAGTTAATAATCAGCAATTAATTTCAGTTAATAGCGCAATTAGAAATCACCCTATTGAAACTGTTGGTTCAAGGTTAAGAGATTCTATGAAGGCTATGAAACAAATTATAATGAACTAATAAAACATACTTTTTAAAGTATAAAAAGAGGTGTCTATTAGCACCTCTTTTTTACAAATAATATGATTTGTAATTATTGTCGCACTAAGCTAGTCGAAGTGCTGCTTATGAATGAAATAATTAACTATCTAAAATAATGGAATTAAAAACATCTACATACCTACCATCACTTTCAGCTGTTAGTAAAGCTGCAAAAACAATAAGTGATGTAGTCGCTCAAACCCCATTACAATTAAATGCAACGGCATCTAATAAGTTAAATGCACAAGTGTATCTTAAAAGAGAAGATTTGCAATTAGTTCGGTCTTATAAAATTCGCGGTGCCTATAACAAAATAAGTTCTTTGAATCATGAAGAGCGTAAAAGAGGTGTGGTATGTGCTAGTGCAGGGAACCATGCTCAAGGAGTAGCGTTCTCATGCAATAGGCTTAAAATAAAAGGCACCATTTTTATGCCTGCTCCTACCCCAAATCAAAAAGTAGAACAAGTACAAATGTTTGGCGGTGAATATTGTAATATACAATTAGTAGGTGATACTTTTGATGATGCGTATAAAGCAGCTAAAAAATATGAAATAGAAAACAAACTATCCTTTGTACACCCTTTTGATGATGAAAAAGTTATTGAAGGACAAGGAACTATAGGCTTAGAAATATTTAAGCAAGCTAAGGATTTTATCGATTATGTCTTTGTTCCAGTTGGAGGCGGAGGGCTAGCCTCTGGATTGAGTGCTGTTTTAAAACAATTATCTCCTAACACCAAAATAATTGGAGTGGAGCCTGAAGGAGCTCCCTCAATGAGTACTTCAATCACTAATGGTAAAAATACAACACTTTTTCAGATAGAAAAATTTGTTGATGGAGCTGCTGTTAAACGGGTTGGCGAATTAACTTTTGAGGTTTGCAAAGAGTTATTAGACGATATGATAACCGTTCCAGAAGGAAAAGTATGTCAAACAATTTTAGAATTATACACTAAAGACGCTATTGTAGTTGAACCAGCAGGTGCTCTTACATTAGCCGCACTAGATCAATATAAAACTAAAATTAAAGGAAAAAATGTAGTCTGTGTGGTTAGTGGTAGCAATAACGATATCACCAGAACTTCCGAAATTAAAGAACGTGCTTTGTTACACGAAAACTTAAAACATTATTTTATGGTACGTTTTCCACAACGAGCAGGTGCCTTAAAAGAATTTGTTGTTGAAGTATTGGGTCCAAATGATGACATTACACACTTTGAATATTCTAAAAAGCACTCCAGAGAAAAAGGGCCTGCAATAGTTGGCATCTTATTAAAGCAACCTTCAGATTTGGAACCATTAATTGCTAAAATGAAAGAGAAGAATTTTTATGGTGATTACTTAAACCTTAAACCTGATCTATTTCAGTTTTTGGTATAAGTATAAAATAATAACCTCTTAATATAAGAAAAGGATCACTTACTATAATATTGAGTTTATCAATACATTACTAATGTATTTTTAAAGTATTAGCTATAATTCTTTAACTTATTATGAATTTTAAGTACAAAAAAATCACCAGATAAACATCTGGTGATTCTTCTTTAAAGTGATGACACAACACCTCTTAATTAGTCGCCTCTGTTTTATTCAATATTCTTTTATCCTATAGTATTTACAGATGTTTTTTATACATAGGCTCTTAAAAAGGCAAAATTATCGTGTTTCCTGACATAAAACCTTGTCAAATACATTTACGTAAACCTGTCAAAAGTCAATTTATTTTTTTGGAGTTACTCTTAATGAATTCCCCCCTCTAAAACATGAGCTTTACCTTTTAAGTAATGAAATATATTGACTTTATTTTAAAAAGTATGCTTTACACTAAATATCAGATAATTAGAGTTAATACTAAAACTAGAATATGTATAGTATTCAAAATTAGAATTAATAACAGTGTAATCTGAAAAATTATATGATAAGCCCCCAAAAAACCTATAAAAGTCACCCGTATATTCATCTATAAAATATGAGAACTCAGTATTCAATGATATTTTTTTAGAATGTGATATATAATTTAAAGCACTCCCTCCTCCATAATAAAATCTCTTTTTAACGACCCAGTATGGTGCTTCTGGAGAGTATCCTACATTAGAGAGGCTTCCTGCAACTTCTATCAATGGATATACTTTTAAGTTATCATCTATAAGTCTATAATGTGATTTTCCTATTAATATTGAATTAAAAACATTGTCCGTATAAAATGTATTTTCAAAAGACGCACTTAAGTTTTGTTTCTTAGAAATAGGTCTTTCTATATAAGACACGAGGTTTAATTCATAAATCCCTAAATTATACGCTACAGTTGTGTTAACTGGGTTTAGCTTAAACGTAAGAGAACTATACCTTTGTTCTTTTTTTGAAATAGTGGCTCCAATATTCAACATATAATAAAGCTTTGACTGTTTAGAAATATCTATTCCACCTTGAGCCCAATAATTTAATTTATTCGGAATATTTCTTTTTTTAAATTGATATTGTAATCCATATGCTTTATTATCTATATTTTCTTCTGCTGTATGATATGATAACTTATTGAATATACTATACGACGTTGAAAAACTATGAGTGTTTAATTTTTTATCTACTCTATTATAACTTATTTGATTGAAGATATTTGTCGTTTCGTTGTTATCACTCTGAATAATACTTTTTATATCACAGTTGTCATTTTCTAAAAGTCTTATGTTTTTTATAATTTCTTTTTTTACTTCTACATAAAAGAGATCAGAATGATCTTTAAGTAATACTTTTTGAATAGCAACATCAACATATTTAACATCTCTATTTAATAATGCTTGAATAGTTTCTTTATCATAATTATCATTCAAAGTATTACCTAATATCCATGACTTTTTAAACTCTTTCATTGCATGGTATAATTTTACCATTGTGACTTTTGTATCATTATCATTAGGATGATTAGTTATATAAGATTTATACGTACGCTCTAACTCTTTATATTTCTTGAGCTCATATAACCAATGTAATTTATCTGTTATTTTTATATCTTTTGAACAGTTACTCCAATCTAATGCATTTTGATAATCTTTTTTATCTGCATAAAACCAACTTATTTGTGTGCTTAAATATGTTAATGTACTGTCTTTACAAGGGGGTATTAAATTAAGCTCCTCTTTTGCTAATTTAGGATGTTTATTTAGCAATTGTTCGTAATATTTAAGTAATGATAGCTGCTTAATAGCTGGTAAAGAGTCTATGTTTATATACCAATATAATTTTGAGTCATCTTTAATATCATTATTACAAGAAGCCCATTTTATTGCTTTTCTGTATTTTTTATGTTTGGCGAAATACCATGCAATTGTTGAATTCAAACTATCTAAAGTTTTATTTTCACATGGTGTTTTATGATGTAATAAAGTAGCTACCTGTTTGGAGTTAATAGTTAATAAATGACTGAGATACCCTCTAAAGTTTTCAGCAGTAGGTTCTAATTTGTATAGTTTTTTGTATAGTTTCGTTGTATTTTCATCAGAATGGTTTACTTTAGAAGAAAGTAAGTAATCTTTAATCAATGAGGGATCATCTGTGGATATGCTTATTATTTTTTTTAACCATTTTTGTTTATACTTAATGTTTGGGTAACCATTTTTTTTATCAAGTGTTGTTGCAAATAAAATATTTTCTTTCAACGGTTCTTGGGTGCAATACGCCTCAAAATCATCCCAAGCTATTTTTATTTTTTTTATCCAAGACATATATTCAAAATAGGTAATCCAAAGGTCTTCATCAATATATTTTTGTGAAAAGAGTCTGTTTTTAATGACTTGAGCAGCAGCAAATACATTTTGATTAGCGATAAAGTCATCAATTCGTAAGTCAAAATTTATATATTCATTTTGTAACGCTAGATGTTGCTCATAACTATTTTGAATACCTAACTCATTGGCCCCCCTTTCTTGTTTAGTAGCTTGATGAGTTCTTAAGTTAATTACATTTAACTTATTTTCAGGAGTATGAATTGTTAATAAAAAACCATCTAATATTGATGTTTTAGAATATGAAATATTTTTTTCAACTAAATCATTTTCCATCAACTCTAGTTTCGATGCGGACACATACATAAACCAATGCTGTCCTGTATTTTTTTCATTAGTAGAAAAGACCTCATATCGCTCTAAGTCACTTTTATGTGTATATGTTTTTCCTCTCCATTGTTTAGTTATTTCAGCAGCATCAGCTGTAGTATAATATGCTGACATTGGAAATAACTTTTTATGATTAATTAAATATTCTTTAAAAAGAGGGTACATTCCTTTTTTATTTCCTTTGGTAACTCGCCACCCCAACCCTGCTTTATTTCTTAAAGCATAATGATCATTATGTTGGTTGTGGTTATTTTCAATTTGATAAACATCATCTGGATGAATAAAATGTGACCATATACCAGTATATAAGTATAATGATTGTTTTTCAAATTCATGATCGTTGGTTAATACGTAGCCGTGAGTTACCCTTGGAAAGTCGAATAAATCTTTATAATATGGGTCTGGATCATAATCACGGCCACCTCCATGTTCTTTTTCTCCTAGGTATAAACTACACATATACTTTAATGAAGGCATCCCTTGCATTAACTTTGCTATACCAACACTATCTATTTCATTTGAAGGAGGAACATATGAAACTGGAAGCTCTCCAAAATTCGTTACTTTCCATTTTTTCTTAACGGCTTGCATAGCAATAATGATATCATCCATATGATTCCAATCAGATTGTAATAGCGATACATGGTTGTAGCCATGTAAGCCCAATTCATGCCTAGAGTTTACAACATCTTCGGTTATCCAATCTGCAATAGGAATTTTAATATTGTTTTTAGTTATTTTTTCAGAGTTCCATTCTTGAAAAACAAAAGAAGGCTCCGTATTATTTTTATAATTAAAACATGGAATTGTAGTGTATTTAATATCTAAGGTGTCTGCCAGTTTTTTCATGTCTTCCCACCAAACCTCACTAATAAATTCAGAGATATTTAAGTCCATTTCTGAAGCTATAGGCTCTGCTTTTATGGGGTATACAGGAGAAGGGAAATCATCTATAAAAATGGTGCTAACATTTGCGATAGGATATGGAATTCCTTCTAATCCACTAAGCAAAAAAGAAAAAAGTAACCCACGTTCTTGTCTTGACAATTCATGTTGACTATTTAAATAGAGTACTTTTCCTTCTCCAACTTTATTTTGAGTAATTAACGGGAAATTTTGATCATTAATAGGTGTGGCTAAAATAGAAGGATTGCCAGTAAAATTATTTTTTTCTAGACTAGTATGTGTAATATTTTTTAATAATTCTTTACCTGTCAGGTTAGGCATTAATGTTTTTTTAAAAACAAAACCAAATAGACTTGAGTTTAAAACATAATTCGCTCTTGGTTTTAAGCCAATTAAATAACTTACACGCCTATCTATGTTTAAATTAGGAAGAATCAATGTACCTCCCTTTGTCACAAAATCATGAAGTTTTTGTATTCCTTTATCATTAATTTTTTTTGTATTTAAAACAAAAACTATAGACTCCCCTGAGTCTGTATTATTTTTGTTCCAATCACTTATTGTAACATTAGAAAAAGGAAGTTTAGCATATTCACATATTTTTTTTAAATTCCCCCCTAAAACAACACTTAATGAATCCTCTTTATCTAGTATAAATTTAACAATACTATTTTGTGTTTTAGCTTCTATTTCTTTTTGTAAAGCCTTAACTGTTGTCGTTGGCTCTTTTGGACAATTCACTATCAATAAAAGTAATACTAAAGAAAGAGCCGTAAGAATATATTTATATAATTTCATGAGTTATTAAAACATTAAGTCTACTATTTTACTAGCGTTTGGGGTATTTACAATTTCGTAAACCTTTAAAGGCCCTTTTTCTAGAAACAAATTAACCTTCCTTCCTTTACTAATAAGCTTTTCAATTTGCTGGATATTATTATTATCTGTATTGTATTTAGGTTCGTTAGATTCTATACTAAAAACCAATATGGTCTTAGGAAGAATATATTCTGGGTTTTTATCTAGGAAATTTTTATCCGTTTTATACTTATCATATAAATCGTCTTGGTTGTCATATTTTTCCTTAAAGTATTTAGTGGTCATAAAGTAATGAGCATTAATACTAAAGTTTTTACCATAATTGTTATTAACTACTGCATATGAATACGGCAGGTAAGTGTCAAAAATATTTGCATATGCTTCCAGTATCAATTGTTTTTCAAAAACTGTTTCTCTTATTAATTGTTCTTGTGGTTTAATATGGTAATTAAAAATAGAAAAGCATGCAACTAAGCTAGACAAAGCAAATAGCCCTAGTCTTAGTTTATTTTGCTTTGCTTTATAAAACAACTGCAGGCACACATTAATATTTCCTATAAACATTGTGACAACGATTGGAATAAAAATACATATAGATTGATTTAAAATATCTTGATCTAACAAACTATTTTTCACAAATGAAAGACCAAGTATTAAAGCAGAAAACACATTAAAAACATATTGTAAATAAAAAGGAGTTTTTAAATACCTTTTTATCTGAAAAAGGATGATTAAATTAATACTTATTATAGAAATAAAAATTAGCTTTATTTTATTTAAAGGTATAATCAATTGTTCAAGTCCTGTATAAGCAGTTAGGTTAATAAAATTATTTTGTAAAAAATAAAGGAAATTCGTGTTACTTAAAAAGCACATTATATAATGTAAAATCATGATAACCACTGTAGCGTATACATATGATTTTACTCCCTTAAAAATAGATGCATTATGCACTTTGGGTGTAAGTATAAAAAGACATAATAATAGTAATGGAACTATAATTAAAGAAGTGAATAAATTGATTAAAGCTATTGCTGAAAAAATTAAAATTAAATCATATTTAAATCCAAATAATTTTGAAGGGATCAGACCTGGCCTTAAAATATACACTGCAGCAGGGAGTGCTAACCCTAAACTTAGAAAAATGGATTTGTGTTCAAAAATATAATTAATATTAATTGGGATAATAGTAATGCATAAAATAAAGGTCAATGCTCCTAATAATGAAATTATTTTATTTTTGTTATTTAATTTAGAAGCCAGCCAAAAAAGAATAAAACCAATAAAGACAGTTTCTACAATACCAAAAGACTGTAGGGCTAATTCTGTACTAATCCCAGTTATATTTTTATAGAAACTAATAAGTATTAGTTCTCCTTTTACAGAGAGGTAATTATTATACCAGTTGTAATAATCTAAATTTTTAACTGATCTTAAATTTCTCAGCCACAAGTCTGACAGTAAATACATGTCATATTTTGACAAATAAAAACGACTGATTAGAACAGTAACACTTATTATAAATAGAAATAAAAAAGAAAAGATAAGTAATTTAGTTATTTTAAAATTCAATTTTAAAATTGATTTATTATTGGATATAAAGTCTTTTAGCAATCGGAGTATAATTAATTTTTTTTCTTGTTTTATAGCAGAAGAAATATGTGTGCTTCTTTTTTGCTTAAAATAATTGAGAAAAAAAAGTATGAAAAGAATTAAATATGAGCTAATGGTGTCATAAATATTTAATAATAATAAAATGTAAATTATAACGATTATACTACTTCCGTAGACGATAAATAGAAAAATATAATTTTCAAATGTTTTAGTGTAAATAGTTTTATTTGTTATTTTATTATTTAAAAAAATTAAAAACATAACAAGTAAAACCACCCTTAAAAAGCCTAGGGAAAGTAAGTAATTATAATACATTTTATATTTATCTAAATATTGGTGAAGTTTGCAAATCGATATTACCTATAAACAAAGGCCATTTTTTAGGTAGTCGTTTTAAAATTTTTCTGTTTAATCTTTTAGAATTACTGTATTCAATAATAAACAGTTCTTTGTTATATTTAGTACAAATTTTTTCTATATTTTTTTTACGTTCTTTATAGTCTGATTTTTTTCGAGTACGATATGTAGCTTTATTAAAATTATAATCCGTAGCTAGTGATTCTATTAAAATTGAATTAACGTATGTATGTGTTTCAGAAAGCAATTCAACTCCCGAATTTTGAATTAAGATTAATTCTTTATACTCTTCTTTCATTTTTTTTATAAACCTCACTAAATAATTACGTTGAGCGAAACTTGGCCCATAACTACTAAAATTATCTACATTATCTAAGAACAGACCATTAAACCCTTGTTTTACTAACAAGCTTACTTGTTCAAACAAAATTTGATTCGTTTCTTTATTCGATAAATCTAATACCCTACTATTCCATATTTTGTTCTCGCCAAGAGTGTATTTTTCAATTTTATCATAAAATGAAGCATATTTATTTACCTCTCCCAAACTTATATAAGCAATAACATTTAAATTGTTTTTCTTAAAAACTGTAATATCATCTTTAGAAAACTGTTGAGCCTCTAAAACAACGTAATTATATCCTTTTATAGACTCTGGAGCTATTTTCCCATAACAAAAAAACAGATCCTTATTCTCACTTTGTTTTGCGTGGATTGAATAACTTAGTAATGAAAGAAGAAACACTAGTAAAATTTTAATATGATGCATAATAATGATAGTCTAATTGATTAAGAAATTTTATAACTTTTTTTAATGTTATTGACATGTATGTAATTGATCCTGCAAGCATGCCATAGACACTGTATTCAAAGTGAAATACACGACTTAAAATTAGTCCTACTATTAAATTTACTGTAAACCCAAAAATAATGGCTTTTAAAGGTTCCGATGAAATATTTAATGTAAACAAATACAACGTATTAAGCATTCCCCAAATTAAAAACACATAACTAATACTGCCAATAAAAAACACATTTAAACTAACGTTTACTAATTTTTCATTAAAAAAAGCTGAGTATCCCCAACGGCTAGTAATTAATAGATATAAAAAAATTATAATAAAAAACCCGCTAACAAGAAGTAATAATGTGTTTTTCCAATATGTTTTTTTAAAATCGTTATTAAATTTTTTTAAAAGTTCAAATGAAGTACTCTTTTGCTTAAAATCTAAAAACGTACTAAAAGCAGAAATACTATATTCTAGAATACCAATAAGTAGAAAGAATGTAAGTACGGCTAAATCCATCCCTATTTCATAATTGGGTTCATAATAAATAAAAAATGGTAATTCTTTATTGCTAGTTGATGACCAAGCTAGTATTCTATCTAAAAAAATAAACATATAAAAAAACACTCCATATATAAAATAATTGAAGTTAGCATAAATAATTTGAGACGACTTAAGATTTTCATTATCAGTGATTTTTGGAGTTTTTATTTTTCTAAGAAAGAAAAATAAAAAAAGCCTCGTCGTTAAAATTGCGATACTAATACCAATCCAATGCGTTAAGTATACATGCATAAAATCTCCTTTTTTCAATAATAAAGCGATACCTGTACCCAGTATTATTGCTAACGAAGAAACCCAGCGTTTATTTAATGGATATAGAGGAGCTAATACTAAAAGTAAATAGCCTATCAAAAAAGCGTAACAGCACATAATTAGCAATACACTTAAGGGGAAAAACTTCAATACACAATTGGCGCCTATTAAAAACACAAACACAATTAAAAATGATTTTAGCCCATTCTTAATTAAACTGTTTATAGTTGTTTTAGTATTTATTAGGTCTTTATTATTCCAGTAAAAAGAAATCTGCTTTCCTGTTATTTGCACAAATCCTCCCGAAAGAATAAAACCAATGATTACACCTAATACAATAGAGGTAGACTGTAATTGATTAAACTCTAAACTTGTCCACAAAGAATATCCAAAAAAAATAATAGAAAATATTTGTAAAAAAGCTGGTGTCTGGTGAAGTAAACCAGTATTGTATTTTGTTACAAACAATTTAGATTTCGCCCATAAATAACCTGAAATTGCTACATTTGAATTTTCTTTATCTAACGTAATTCTTGAATTTAAATCTGACGACCCTTCTATAAGTTCATTAAATAGTATAATTGCTAATTCCTCTATAGAGGAAACGTTATAATCAGCTTGAACGTCAATTTCTCGTATACCAAAAGACTCAATTGTTGCAATTACAACATTAAGATTAACAGGTAAACCAATTTTTTCTTTTAAGTCGTTTTTTAACTGTTTAATATTATTATCTATCCCCACTGATAATTTATTTTTCTTGTTTTTGTAATGTTATTATGCTTTTTAGGTTTTCGGGTACTAGTCAATTCTTTATAACACTCCTCATATTTAGCAATAAAATCTACAATTGTGAAATTATCAATAATTCTTTTTCGTGCATTCTCCCCCATTTTTATTCGTAGCTCGGTATCAGTTAAAAGTACAATTACTTTTTCTGCAATACCATTATAATCTCTTGCCTTACAAAGGAACCCACATTCATCATTTAAAGCTTCATGCACCCCTCCTACATCCGTAGCCACAACCGGCACACCACAACTCATCGATTCAATTACTGTGTATGGGAAACCTTCAGAAATTGATGTTAATATTGATATATCTCCTTCAGGAAATATTTTATTAGGCTCAGAATGATGTCCTGCTAAAACGAAATTATCTTCAAGTTTTAATTTTTTTATGAGTGCTTCGCAAGCTACAGTATATTCAGGAACTGCATTTTTATTCCCATAAATTAAATATTTTACATTAGGAATTTTTTTCCTTACTACATCACATGACTTTATCATTGTTATGATGTCTTTTAGCTCAAAAATTCTAGCTGCCGCTACAACAGTAGGTCTATTTCTTTCAGGCTTAACCTTAGGCAAGGGCTTAAAAGAATGTTGATCAATACCATTATAAATAATTTTTATTTTACTAGTCTCCGCTCCATAAATTTGCTCCCATTTTGTATTGAATTTGTTTACAGAAATAATAGTGTCACACTTATAGTATACCAACCGTGTAATCGATTCTGAAAATTTAATTAAAAACCCTTTCAGAAACCCTGAATACTCCGAGGAGTTTATTGCTATTAATCGCTCCCTTATAAACACACCATGTTCTGTAAGCATTAAAGGAGTGTTATACTTAAACTTCGCTATTAGCGCAGGTAATACTGTAAAACCTGCTATGGTTATGTGTGATATATCTGTTTTTGGAACATCAATAGACAAGGGCATTAAAAACCGGTATACCCATCGTAATCCTGTTGTTAAATCAATAAGCGTAAGTGTTTCCGTTTCTTTAGTTACCTTTTCTTTTATAACTTCTTTATATATTTCCCATACAGGTAAACTGACCATTGTTTTTTTATAGTCATATAATTGAAAAAAAGACCACATTGAGGTAAAAATATTATACAACTGATCTAAATCTTTTGTATCAGAATAAATAATTTCTAACAGTTGTTTTAATAGCGGTACAAAATCAGTTTTTATAATTGCAAGGTCAGTTACTTCTTTTCTATAAGCAATTTTATAATACTGCTTTCCAAAATCTAAATAATCATGAGGCTCATTTGGAGACCACATGGGTAATTGAATTACTTTTTTTACACTATCAGGTAGTTTGTAATTATATTTAGACTCATAACTTGCATTTATTGAATATAGATAATAATCAATATTTTTTGTTTCCGAGCAAAGCGTATGTGCCCATGTTGAAATACCTCCTCCATGGTAAGGGTAATTCCCCTCGGTAATTAATAAAACTCGAATATTATTAGTGCTCATTATAACTACAATAAGTATTGATTCTTTTGTTTGTAATAAACCAAAGGTTACCATTATAAAAACAACAATTATTAACAATTGTTATAATGGTCGGCAAAGAACCAATATTATCGATTAAGAGCAAAACCTAACACCTCTTTTTATTAAATCATTATATAATTACATCTTATTTATAATACTATCAGATGTATTATAAATTAAAGGTTAATATAAAATGATGTCTGTAGCTTTTTTATGGTATTTAAAACCCATATTTATTTCAGTTTTTAATGTAAGTATAAAAATTTAAATTAGGGGTTTCCTTATAAAGGAACAACTCTTTTCAAAACGAGCTCGTGAATAGCACAGTAATACAACCAACGGCAAGTATTACTATTTGGTATGGAACAAATGCTATTTTTCTGCATTTGTGAAATAAGGTTTTTTGATTTTGTGGAGCTTTGGCGGAACACCTTATACCCCCTTTTTACAATAGTTTTTTTTGCGGTTGTTAAAATATAAAACTGAGCGGTAGAGAATTCCTATTTCTTTATTCTATCTCGTATTATTTCTGGATTTCTTCTTGTATGTAAAACTCCAAAAATTACTACTTGTTTCTTTTCTTCTTCAACTTTATAAAAAATAGCGTATGGAAATCG
>Ga0105354_1000655_pt1 | contig 21444 bp, 22 predicted proteins | sample GOMGulsemesocosm_FD_83658 | JGI IMG/M metagenome (GOLD analysis project Ga0105354, IMG submission 83658) | Methane-oxidizing microbial communities from mesocosms in the Gulf of Mexico - GOM9B Gulf of Mexico | ecosystem: Environmental > Aquatic > Marine > Cold seeps | place: USA: Gulf of America...
CATTTCGTATAGGTTTTGAGAATGTCTTGATGGTTGATTAACTCTGTTATTCCATTCCGATACATAAAATGTGTTTTTGTTTTCTAAATAAGATTGATTGTAGTAACCTTCTGGTTTTGCAACACTTTTTAACCAATAATTAAATCCTGGTTCTATAATTATAATATCGTACTCTAGATTTGGACCAGATATTTTTATGGTGTCATTTTCTATTAGGTTAGCGGTAGCTTCTTTTTGAATTGTTTGTTTAGAACTATTACAAGAAATACTTGTTACAATTATTAAAAGTAGGATGTATAAATTTTTCATAATCTTATTTTCTATAAAGATAATATTTATCTTGTTAAGATAAATGTATTGTTTTTTGTCTTGTTGAACATTAAACTTAATAAAAAAAGCCAGACAATTGCCTGGCTTAAATTTATAATTTAGTTAAGTATTATTTTCCAAAAAGACCACCTAATAAACCAGCAATACCTCCTTTTTTCTTAGATCCACCAAGAACCATTCCTGCAACATCATCTACAATACTTCCATCGCCATCTGCATCAAGAATTTTTTCTAAGAAGCTTTGCTCAGTATCATTAGAGTTTCCTCCTAATAATCCACCTAATAAATCTCCAATTCCGTTTGAAGAACTTACGTTATTTTGTTGTGCTTGTTTTCCTAAAACTCCCATAAGGATTGGAGCAGCTACTTTTAATATTTGTGCAACAGATCCAGCATCCATTCCGGCTTTTTGTCCAATAACAGACTCTACACCAGAACGCTTAGCACCTAATACATGTCCTAAAATTTTATCTCCATCGTTAGTTACTTTTTCATTTACTCCACCATCAAAAAGATCACCTAAATTATCTAAGATTCCACCATTGTGTTTTCCTTGAATTGCTCCCATTAATCCTTCTGCACCTTGAGGTGTAGAGGCATTACGTTGCATAGCTTTCATTAGAACAGGTAACGCCATAGTTAGTACGCTACTTGTTTTTCCTTGGTCGTTTCCAGTTGATCCTGCAACACCACCAATAATTTGTTTTCCTAAATCACTGTTTAATAAATCTAAAATTCCTGACATTATATATGTTTTATGTTAATATGTTAGTTTCTAATCAAAACGTATTCCAAATTACATAAAAAAAGCCTCAATACATTATTGAGGCTTTAAATATTCAGAACATTATCAGTTTTTCCGATAAAGTGTTATTTGTTATCGGTTAAAAGTAAACTTTTGATTTGTTCAGCTAGTTCTGTACCAATTCTATCTTGTGCTTCATTAGTTGCAGCACCAATATGAGGTGTTAATGATATACGACCATTCATTAATATTTGAACAGCAGGTTTTGGTTCGTCTTGGAATGTATCTAATCCTGCAAAACTAAGTTTCCCAGACTCTAAAGCCGCAACTAAAGCTACTTCGTCTACAACACCACCACGAGCTGCATTTACAATAGCAGCACCATCTTTCATTATATCAAATTGAGCTTTCCCAATAACATATTCTTTTTGAGCAGGTACGTGAAGCGAAATAAAATCTGCATGTTTTAAGACATCTTCAACTGGTTCAGTTTCAATTTCTACATTAATAAATTGACCGTTGTAAAATTCAACCTTAATATCAGCTTTACCAACAAATTTATCGCTAGCAATAACTTTCATACCAACACCAAGTGCAATTTTTGCAACTTCGCGACCAATACGTCCAAAACCAATAATTCCTAAAGTTTTCCCTCTTAATTCTACACCTTTAGCATAATTTTTCTTTAAACCTTTAAAGTTAGAATCGCCTTCTAAAGGCATATTACGGTTAGAATCGTGTAAGTAACGAACGCCTCCAAAAAGGTGAGCAAATACTAACTCTGCAACAGATTGAGAAGATGCAGCTGGTGTGTTTATAACATGAACACCTTTACTACGAGCATAATCTACATCTATATTATCCATACCAACACCACCACGACCAATAATTTTTAAATCTGGGCAAGCATCAATAACTTCTTTTCTTACTGTTGTTGCACTTCTAACTAAAACAACATCTACTTTGTTTTCGTTAATATAGTTTGCTAATTGCTCTTGTGCTACAGTTACAGTTAATACTTCAAAACCTGCAGCTTCTAATGCATCAATTCCGCTTTGTGAAACACCATCGTTTGCTAATACTTTCATTATAATCTTATTTTTTCCGCGTAAGCGATAAATTTTTAATTTAGTTTTTAATTGGTAATTATGATTTGTGCTCTAATTCACTCATAATTTCAACAAGTACTTTTACACTATCTAATGGTAATGCGTTGTACATACTTGCTCTATATCCACCAACACTTCTGTGTCCGTTTAATCCATTAATTCCGCCTTCTTGTAACATCGTTTCAAACGTTTCTTTTAAATCGTCGTTAACTAAGTTAAACGTAGCATTCATGTCTGATCTGTCTTCTTTAGAAGCAAAACCTTTAAATAAAGGGTTTAAATCAATTTCAGAATAAAGTAAACGTGATTTTTTCTCATTTTCTTTCTCAATAGCAGCAATTCCTCCTAAATCTTTTAACCATTGCATAGTTAACATAGATACATATATTGGGAAAACTGGTGGAGTATTAAACATACTACCTTTACTAATATGTACTTTGTAATCTAACATACTAGGGATTTTTCTAGAAACTTTTCCTAAGATATCTTCTTTAACAATTACTAAAGTAGTTCCTGCAGGTCCCATATTTTTTTGAGCTCCAGCATAGATTAAATCAAATTTTGAAAAATCTAAAGTTCTTGAGAATATATCCGAACTCATATCACAAACTAATGGAATAGGAGAGTTAGGGAATTTTTTCATTTGTGTTCCAAAAATGGTGTTATTTGAAGTACAGTGAAAATAATCGTGATCTTCTGGAATATCATATCCTTTAGGGATATAATTATAGTTAGCGTCTTTAGAAGAAGCAACTTCTAAAATATCGTCAAAAATCATAGCTTCTTTAACAGCTTTATCTGCCCAAGTTCCTGTGTTTAAATAAGCTGCTCTTTTTTCTAATAAGTTTTGAGCAACCATTAAAAATTGTGTGCTTGCTCCACCTTGTAAAAACAAAGCTTTGTAGCCTTTACCTTCTAAACCTAAAAGTTCTAAAGCTAAAGCTCGTGCATTTTCCATAACATCTACAAAAGGTTTACTTCTGTGTGAGATTTCTAATAATGATAAATTATCGTTATTAAAATTTAATACAGCTTCTGAAGCTTTTTGAAGAACTTCTTTTGGCAGAATACAAGGTCCTGCACTAAAATTATGTTTTTGCATGTTGTGTTGTTATTTTTTAGAGAGTTACAAAGGTCTTAAATTTTGTAGGAAATTATGTTATTAAAATGATAATAATTTAGCTAAATTTCTGATAAGAATTTAAAAGTGTCTATACCATCAGCAAAATCCGATAACTTAGGCTTTTGACTTTCGCCAAATTTAACTTTGTTATCAATTTCCTCTTTGGTTACAATACATTGCACGAAATCGTTATCGTTAGTTAATTTGGTTTTTAAAGATTCTAAATCGTCATAATATTCGTAAAAAGCAGTTGCAATTGGAGAGCTATAACTTGTGTCTTCTTTAATCATAAAAAAGCCATTTTCTAGCATGTCAAATTCGCTCATTAAATAAACCGCTTTGTTGTAATCGTAATTATTGGTGTATTTGTGATAATTTATAATATCATTCCAATGGTAAATACCATTAAAAAAGGCATCAAAATTATAATCTCTAGGAATAAAAAATTTAGAGACATTTCTACAACCTAATCCAAAGTATCTAAATATATCTTCGGATAGATTTTTCATGTCTTCTTCAGATTCATTACCTGTTAATACTGCAACAGAATTTCGGTTTTTTCTAATAATTGATGGTTTTCCTTTAAAATAATATTCAAAATAACGCGCTGTATTGTTGCTTCCAGTTGCAATTACCGCATCAAAATTTTCTAATTTTTGTTCAGTAAAAGTTATTCTTCCTTTAAAACTTTCTTCAACATATTCTATATACTTAGCTAGAAATGGTAAAAGTTGTTTATCGTTAGTAGATTGCTTTACTAAAACGTTATGTCCAGATAATAATACACATAAAAAATCGTGAAATCCAACTAAAGGAATATTTCCAGCCATTATAATAGCAACCGTTTTATCACTAGAATTAGTTAGTTTATATGGCGATAAAAAATCTTCTAAATTACTTTTTTCTAAAGCCTTAGACCAAGAATTAAAACTAAAAATTAAGTTTTCTAGATTAAACCAACCATTATGCTCTTTGGCTAATTTAACTTGATGTTTAAATCCATCAAAAAAAAGATCGTTATGTAAAACTGAAGCGTCTTTTGTGAATTCTTTTGAAGTAAACTGACTTAAAAAACGTCCTAATTCTGCAAAAGCATTAATTCTTTGTTCTAATTGCATAAGATATTTTGGTTATAAAATGAATTGGCTTTATTTTTGCATTGCAAAGTTAAGGAAAGCAATTGAGGTTGTAAAGTTTTATTACTTACTTCAGTTCGCTTAAAATTTAAGAAGAAATTACTATGGCAATTATTATAACAGACGAATGTATAAACTGTGGCGCTTGTGAACCAGAATGTCCAAACACTGCAATTTATGAAGGTGCTGACGATTGGAGATATAAAGACGGAACAAGTTTAGACGGTAAATTAGTTTTGCCTAACGGAAAAAGTGTAGATGCAGACGAAGCTCAAGAACCTATTAGCGACGAAATTTACTATATAGTTCCAGATAAATGTACAGAATGTGTTGGTTTTCACGAAGAACCACAATGTGCAGCAGTTTGTCCTGTAGATTGTTGTGTGCCAGATGATGGAAATGTTGAATCTGAAGACGTTTTATTAGGAAAACAAAAATTTATGCATCCAGACGGATAGTATACAAGTCCTAAATATTAAATATAAAAAATCCTAAGTTACAGCTTAGGATTTTTTTATGCTTTAAAACCATATAATTACTTACATTTGCACTCGTTAAAATTAGTGATTTTCATTTTTTGAAAATTTAAAAAGATATATCTAATATGAAAGCAGGAATTGTAGGCTTACCAAACGTAGGGAAATCAACATTATTTAATTGTTTATCAAATGCAAAAGCGCAAAGTGCAAACTTTCCTTTTTGTACTATAGAGCCAAATATTGGTGTGGTAAATGTACCAGATCCAAGATTGGAAAAATTAGAAAGTTTAGTTAATCCAGAACGTGTTGTACCAGCAACTGTAGAAATTGTAGATATAGCAGGTTTAGTGAAAGGAGCTAGTAAAGGTGAAGGTTTAGGAAACCAATTTTTAGCAAATATTAGAGAAACAGATGCTATTTTACATGTATTACGTTGTTTTAATAACGATAATATTGTCCATGTAGATGGAAGTGTAGATCCAATTAGAGATAAAGAAACTATCGATATGGAATTACAACTTAAAGATCTTGAAACGGTAGACAAAAAGCTAGAAAAAGTCAAAAGAGCTTCTAGAACTGGTAATAAAGATGCTCAAAAAGAAGAAGCAATCTTATTAAAAATAAAAGAAGCTTTAGAAGCAGGGATTTCTGTTAGAGCTCTAGAGTTTTCTGATGAAGATAATTTAGAGTTTGTTAAGCCAGCTCAATTTATTACAGATAAACCAGTAATGTATGTTTGTAACGTAGATGAAGGTGCTGCCGTAAACGGAAACGAATACGTAGAACGCGTTCGTGAATGTGTTAAAGATGAAAACGCCGAAGTTTTAGTTTTAGCAGTTGGAACAGAAGCAGATATTAACGAGTTAGACGATTATGAAGAACGCCAAATGTTTCTAGCCGATATTGGTTTAGAAGAAGCTGGCGCAGCTAAATTGATACGTTCTGCTTATAAATTATTAAACCAACAAACGTATTTTACTGCTGGAGTAAAAGAAGTAAGAGCTTGGACTGTAGATGTTGGTGCAACTGGACCACAAGCAGCTGGAGTTATTCATACAGATTTTGAAAAAGGTTTTATCCGTGCTGAAGTTATTGGTTACGAAGATTATATTGAATACGGAAGCGAAGCCAAAGTAAAAGAAGCAGGAAAAATGCGCGTTGAAGGAAAGCAATACATTGTTAAAGATGGCGATGTGATGCATTTCTTATTTAACGTGTAATTAATTATAGAATTTCATAATTTAAAGTCAGCTTTTTTAAGCTGACTTTTTTTGTTAATTAATTTGATGCAAAGCTGTTTCATTTTTTAATCACTTATAGTATATTAGCAACAAACTCCTTATTACACTAATTTTATGTCTCAAGAAACTAAATATACCGAAGATAATATACGATCACTCGATTGGAAAGAGCATATCCGTATGCGTCCAGGAATGTATATTGGTAAGTTAGGCGATGGTTCTTCACCAGACGATGGTATTTATATTCTACTTAAAGAAGTTCTAGATAACTCTATAGACGAGTTTGTTATGGGTTCTGGAAAGACCATAGACATTTCTATTCAAGGTAGTAAAGTTATCGTTAGAGATTACGGACGTGGAATTCCTTTAGGGAAAGTGGTAGATGTTGTTTCTAAAATGAATACCGGAGGAAAGTACGATTCCAAAGCATTTAAAAAATCGGTTGGACTAAATGGAGTTGGTACTAAAGCCGTAAATGCATTATCAACATTTTTTAGAGTAGAATCTTCTCGAGACGGAAAATCTGCTGCTGCCGAGTTTGATAAAGGAGAATTAACCAATCAGGAATTTTTAGAAGAAACTACAAGACGTAAAGGTACTAAAGTCTCTTTTATTCCAGATGAAAGCATTTTTAAGAACTACAAATACAGAAATGAATATGTAGTAAAAATGCTTAAAAACTATGTGTACCTAAATCCAGGATTAACTATAGTTTTTAATGGCGAAAAGTTTTTTAGTGAAAACGGCTTAAAAGATTTATTAGAAGAAAAAATAAACGAGTCGGATTTACAATATCCAATCATTCATTTACGTGGCGAAGATATTGAAATTGCACTTACACATAGTAAAACACAATACAGCGAGGAATACAACAGTTTTGTAAACGGACAAAACACCACGCAAGGTGGAACACATTTATCTGCTTTTAGAGAAGCTTTAGTAAAAACCATTCGTGAGTTTTATGGTAAGAATTACGATGCCTCAGATGTTAGAAAATCTGTAGTATCTGCAATAGCCATTAAAGTAACAGAACCTGTTTTTGAGAGTCAGACCAAAACCAAGTTAGGTTCTACAGATATGGGCGGAGATTTACCAACCGTAAGAACCTTTATAAACGACTTTCTTAAAACACAGTTAGATAACTACTTACATAAAAACACGGGTACTGCAGATTTACTTCAACGTAAAATATTACAAGCAGAACGCGAACGTAAAGAATTATCTGGAATTAGAAAAATAGCAAAAGAACGTGCTAAAAAAGCGAATCTTCATAACAAGAAATTACGTGATTGTCGTGTACATTTTGGTGATGCTAAAAATCCAAGAAACTTAGAAACTACCTTATTTATTACCGAGGGAGATTCTGCATCTGGTAGTATTACAAAATCTAGAGATGTAAATACTCAAGCGGTTTTTAGTTTAAAAGGAAAGCCTTTAAATTGCTACGGTTTAACAAAGAAAATTGTTTATGAAAACGAAGAATTTAACTTGTTGCAAGCTGCATTAAATATCGAAGAATCTTTAGAAGACTTACGTTATAACAACATTGTAATTGCAACCGATGCCGATGTAGATGGAATGCACATTCGTTTGTTATTAATTACGTTTTTCCTTCAATTTTTCCCTGAAGTCATTAAAGAAGGCCATTTGTATATTTTACAAACACCTTTATTTAGAGTTAGAAATAAAAAGGAAACTATTTACTGTTATTCGGAACAAGAAAGACGCGATGCTGTTAATAAACTAAAACCAAAACCAGAAATTACCCGATTTAAAGGACTTGGAGAGATTTCGCCTAATGAGTTTGTTCATTTTATAGGTGAAGACATAAGATTAGATCCAGTAATGTTAGACGAAAATATGTTGATTGAAGACTTATTATCATTCTACATGGGAAAAAATACACCAGACAGACAAGAGTTTATTATAAATAATCTAAAAGTTGAATTAGATATTATTGAAGAGGAAGTATAATGACAGAAGACCACAACAACGATTTACCAGAAGAAAACTTAGAACCAATAAATTCTGAAGAAAACCTACAACCACAAGAAAGTATCACTCGTATTACGGGCATGTACAAAGATTGGTTTTTAGATTATGCTTCGTATGTAATTTTAGAACGTGCAGTTCCAGCAATAGAAGACGGATTTAAACCCGTACAAAGACGTATTATGCATTCCATGAAAGATTTGGACGATGGACGCTATAATAAAGTCGCCAATATTGTTGGTCATACCATGCAGTATCATCCGCACGGAGATGCAAGTATTGCAGATGCTATGGTTCAAATTGGTCAAAAAGACCTGTTAATAGATACGCAAGGAAACTGGGGAAATATACTTACAGGAGATAGAGCAGCAGCATCACGTTACATAGAAGCGCGAATTTCTAAATTTGGATTAGATGTGGTTTTCAATCCAAAAATTACAGAATGGCAATCTAGTTACGATGGTCGTAGAAAAGAACCTATCAATCTTCCGGTAATGTTTCCATTATTGTTAGCGCAAGGTGGAGAAGGAATTGCAGTAGGATTATCTACTAAAATATTACCTCATAATTTTATAGAATTAATAGATGCTTCAGTTAAGCATTTACAAGGCAAGCGTTTTACTATTTATCCGGATTTCCCTACTGGTGGAATTGCAGATATTTCTAATTATAATGATGGTTTACGTGGTGGAAAAGTACGTTGTCGAGCTAAAATTAGTCAGTTAGACAAAACTACGCTAGTTATAAACGAAGTACCTTTTGGAAACACCACACAATCTTTAATAGATTCTATTTTAAAAGCCAACGATAAAGGCAAAATTAAAATCAAGAAAATTGAAGACAACACAGCTGCCGAAGTAGAAATATTAATTCACTTACCAGGCGGAATTTCGCCAGATAAAACCATAGACGCCTTATTTGCATTTACAAGTTGCGAATCTTCAATATCGCCATTAGGTTGTGTTATTGAAGACAACAAACCACTTTTTGTTGGTGTAACCGAAATGTTAAGACGAAGCACAGATAATACAGTAGATTTATTACGTCAGGAATTAGAAATTAAATTAAACGAGTTCGAAGAACAATGGCATTTTGCAAGTCTAGAGCGTATTTTTATAGAAAATAGAATTTACCGAGACATTGAAGAAGAAGAAACTTGGGATGGTGTAATTAACGCTATAGATAAAGGACTTCAGCCACATATTAAACATTTAAAACGTGCTATTACAGTAGAAGATATTACACGTTTAACAGAAATTAGAATAAAACGTATTTCTAAATTCGATATAGATAAAGCACAGCAAAAAATTGATGCTTTAGAAGACCAAATTGCACAAGTAAAACACCATTTAGCACATTTAATAGATTATGCTATTGCTTATTTTACACGTTTAAAAGCAGAATACGGAAAAGGTCGCGAGCGTAAAACAGAATTAAGAACCTTTGAAGATGTAGATGCCACTAAAGTAGTAATTAGAAACACTAAGCTTTATGTAAATAGAGACGAAGGTTTTATAGGAACATCGCTTAAAAAGGACGAATATATCTGCGATTGTAGCGATATAGACGACATTATTGCTTTTACTGCAGATGGTAAAATGATGGTTACCAAAGTAGATTCTAAAACCTTTATAGGTAAAAACATTATTCACGTTGCTATCTTTAAGAAAAAAGACAAACGTACTATATACAATATGATTTATCGTGATGGAAGTAAAGGTGCATCATATATAAAACGATTTAATGTCACTTCAGTCACCAGAGATAAAGATTACGATTTAACTAACGGGAACAAGAGTTCTAAAGTCTTATATTTTTCAGGAAATCCAAACGGAGAAGCCGAAGTTATTAGTATAGCGTTACGTCAAGCAGGAAGCATTAAAAAATTAAAATGGGATATAGATTTTGCTGATATTTTAATAAAAGGACGCGCAAGTAAAGGTAATGTTGTTACTAAATATCCTGTAAAAGCTGTAGAGCTTAAAGAAAAAGGTGTTTCTACGTTAAAACCACGTAAAATTTGGTTTGACGATACCGTTCAACGTTTAAATGTAGATGGAAGAGGCGAGTTGTTAGGCGAATTTAAAGGTGAAGATAAATTACTAATTATCAACCAAAAAGGAATAGCTAAAACCGTAACGCCAGATGTTACGCTTCATTTTGATAACGATATGATTGTTCTAGAAAAATGGAACCCAGAAAAACCAATTTCTGCTATCTATTTTAATGGCGAAAAAGACATGTATTATGTTAAGCGTTTTGTTATAGAGCAACCAGATAAAGAAGAAAAATTTATTTCTGAAGACGAAAAATCTCACTTAGAAATTATATCTACAGATTGGAAGCCAGTAGCCGAAATAGAATTTACTAAAGAACGCGGAAAAGATAGAAAAGATAACGAAACTATTAATTTAGAAGACTTTATATCTATTAAAGGTATTAGCGCTTTAGGAAACCAGTTAACTAAAGATAAAGTTAACCAGATAAATCTTTTAGAGCCAATTCCTGTAGAAGAAGAAATTGAAGACATAGAAGAAGAAACCGAAGATTCTGAAGAAGAAAACAACACGCCTAAAACCGATAACGGACAAGCTAGCTTATTTTAAATCAATTAGTATGAAAGTTACAGCCGAAAAAAACGCGAAGGTTGCTAGTATGATATTTTCATCCATTTATCCACTTTATCTAAATAGACTAGTAAAAAACGGAAAAACTAAAGAAGAACTTAATCAAGTTATAGAATGGTTTACAGGTTTTAATGAAAAAACACTGCAAACGCTTATAGACGAAAAAGTTAACTTTGAAACATTTTTTAAGAAAGCAAAAATAAACCCAAACGAGCACTTAATTAAAGGTGTGGTTTGTGGTTATAGAATTGAGGAAATAGACGAAGAATTTGTACTATACAAACAATGCCGACAAATGGAAAAGCTAATTGATGAATTAGCAAAAGGTCGTAAAATGGAGAAAATATTACGTCAAGAAAAAAAGTAGATAAAACTATTATTGCATGTATTAAGTCTAAACTTAATTTATTGAGAATAATAATATTAAATAGATAGTCTATATTTATTAAAAAATAGAAATAACAACATGTTTTTAGAACAAAACGAAAAATTTAAAGATGTACTATCTAAAATAGAAGGCACCATTAGTGAACAAAGTTTCTTTAATAAGTTCTTAGAATTATATCCTGAACTTTGGAAAAAACATAAAACTAACTTTTCAAAATTTAATAGAAGTAAGCAGTTTGGACAAACCATTCCATTACCAAACCCAGAAGTCTCTCTAAGAAAAGAAATAAGGAAGTTTTTGCATAAAAAGTAAGTTGAATAAACCGTTGTATATTTTAATGGAATTCGAAAATTTGAGTGATTTTTTTGATTGAAATTGAAAAAAAATCGTATCGAGAATAGAATTTTATTTAATTATAAGTCCTAGGTACAATTTTTAGAATCTTAAAAATTTAATATCTTTAGAATACAATAGATTAAGTTATATTTATCTAAATTAAGACGGAAATAGAACCTTCATGAAATATATAATCTTCAGTGTTTCAATAGTATTTATTTCTTGGCTTGTAGGCATGATTTTAAATGCCATAATAAAAAACACATCTTTTTACGCCAGTATCTCAAACTTAAATTTTATTAAGAATAGTAAATTAAATAAGGTTATTGGGCTCAATTACTTTAAATGGATTGTAAAAAATACGTTTTTTAAATTCTTTAATCAGAAAATTAAAGTAGATAACAAACAAACAGATTTAAAAGTAATAAGAAAAGAAATGACTATCGCTGAGGTGAGTCATTTAATAGCTTTTGTGTTTGTATTTTTAGTAGCAGTTTATAAAAGCGTTACAGTAAGTATTTTATTAGGCTTAAGTATTATGTTAGTTAATGTTCTAATGAATTTGTATCCATCGTTATTACAGCAAGAAAACAAAAGACGACTAGATAAATTTGTGGCTTTAAAGAATAGAAAAGCCAACAAATAGCCCAATTTTACAACGCTAATTCTTCATCTTAAAAAATAAAAGACGCAAAATTATCTTAATGATTGTATCTTTGATAGTATTATATGATAGCATTAAAAACCCATTTCCATCCGGATATAAAAACCTTAGAACATAAAACAGTTTTTACAAGATTAGCGACTAGAAGTATAGCAATACAAGAAAACTCTATTTTATTAATGTACACAAAAAGGTACGACGATTATAGTCTTCCTGGTGGCGGAATAGACGCAAACGAAGACCAAATATCTGGAATGAAACGCGAACTTAACGAGGAAACTGGCGCACAAAACATTAGAGATATAAAACCATTTGGAATTTACGAAGAATATAGACCTTGGTATAAACCAGATTTTGATGTACAACATATGATTTCTTATTGTTTTACGTGTAAAATAGACAAGCAATTAGGCAATTCTAGTTTAGAAGACTACGAACAAAAAAACGGAATGAAAGCTGTTTGGATAAATATTCACGACGCCATAAAACATAACGAAAACACTATTGCAACTAGTACTAAAAAAGGTATGTCTATTGAGCGAGAAACCTTTTTGTTAAAACTAATTGTAGAGTATATTAGTAAATAATTGTATTTTGATAGTAACATAAAAACAAATTATTAAAAGGTTACTGTTTAAAACGAACACTTAAATATAAATGAAGCATTTCCAAATAGTACTACTTATTCTTTTTACTATAACACTTCAGGCACAAACGTTTGAAGGTTTTATTGGTAAACATAGTATATTTTTAGAATTAGATGCAGACTTTAAAGACAATAGAGCTTTAGGTTTTTACTTTTATAAGTCGCAATTAAAACAAATAGATTTAAAAGGCGAGTTTATAAGTAATCAATTAATTTTACATGATAAATTCCCCACAAAAGCGGAAGATCAAGAAGATTTTACTTTAGTATTAATGGATAACAAAATTTCTGGAATTTGGACTAAAAACGGAAAAGAGTTAGAGGTTAATTTAACTAAAGTTGATGATAATTTAGAACAGTTTAAACTAAAACATTTAGAATTTAAACGCGATAGTGTTTCTACATACAATGCTAAAGAGTTAGTTTGGTTAACCGAAAAACATTCAGGAAAGTCATTGTTTAGATTAGGAAATGGTTTTACCAAAGAGGAACGCGAATTTGTGAATCCAAGATTAGATGCTATACAAAAGCAGTTTGCTATTATTGGTTTAGATTGTAGTTGGGCAGACTTTGAAATAGAAATAGAGTTAATTTCGGATAGATTTATAAGTATTTCAGAGTTTTCATCTATTTATTGTGGTGGCGCTCATCCTAATCATAATAATGCTGGTTATAATTTCGATTTAAAAAACTTAAAGCAATTAATAAAAATAACCGATTTATATCCAGGCCTGAATTACTATGAGTTATTGAAAACAAAATACGATAATGATTCTGAGCAACAAATAGAATGTGATTATTTTACTTATGGTAAGGAAATTTGGGATTATTGTTCTTGGATTATAACTGAGAAAGGTATTTCTATTACACCTACTTATCCACATGTATTAGCGCCTTGTGAAACAGGATTTTTATTAACTTTTGAGGAGTTGGGGCAAAAATAACTAAGAATAAAAGTTGTGTTTTCAAAATGGTTAAACCAAAAATTAACATAAAAAAAGGACTTAAAATTACCTTTATATTAAGCTCAATTCTATCACTGTTTTTTGTTCCTTGGATTTTAGTTTGGTCTTGGATACTGCCATTACCAGACACAATTCAAGAACAAGTAAATGAAGCTGTTAGTCATGGATTTGATGGCATGATTGTGTATGTAGATCAAAAAGGAAAACCATCAAAAACCTATACTGCAGGTTGGCATAATAAAGAAAAACAAATTCCAGCTAAACCAAACGCTTTATTTAAAATAGGAAGTATTACAAAATTGTATGTGGCAGCAGCAACTGCAAAACTAGTAAATAGTAATAAATTGTCTTTAGATAAAACCGTTGCAGATTACTTACCAGAACTTACAAATAGAATTAAATATGCTAATAAAATAACACTTAGAATGTTGGTGCAACATAGAAGTGGTATTCCAAATTATACAGATACGCCAGGTTTTTGGGAAAATCCCATTAAAGAAAACAACAAAGCACTTCAGTTAATTTTAGATAAACCTGCCAATTTTAAGCCAGATGAATCTTATAGTTATTGTAATACCAATTACTTGTTAATAGGTAAGATTTTAGATAAAACGTTAGGTTATAGTCATCATGATTATATTAAAAATGAAATATTGAAGCCACTAAATTTAAACCATACCTATAGTTTACAAAGCCAAGTTAAAAATTTAGACAATTTAATGAGTGGTTATTATGTTGGTTATGATTACGACATGAAGTTTGATGAATTTATTAGTCCTGCAGGTTCCATGATAGCTTCAGCAGAAGATGTTGGTGTTTTTATTCGTGCTTTAAATGATGGTTCTCTTTTTAATAATGAGGAGCAAAGTATTTATTCATCTATTTATGAGTATAATCATGGCGGATTATTGCCAGGTTATCAAAGTTTAGCTAAATACAATAAAGAGCTAGATTTAGTTGTAATCCAGTTTATTAATACTACAGATTTTGAAGGTTACCAATGGAACATTTCAGAAATTGTAATTAACCGAATTGTGAAAATTATTGAAAAGCAATCGTCAAATAATTAAATGAAAGTAGTGTTAAAATAGTTTCATTTTAATAAATAGAAATTACTACTGTTAAATCCATTATATTGCTAATTATAAATTAACTATTATGAAATTAAACCTAATGTCTTGCGATGCGCCAAGACCAGATAAAAGAGCAATAGCTAAATGTATAGCAGAGATTTCTAATGGTGTAAGCGACTCTTTAGCTTTTGAGCTAACAGAAATTCTTATAGAAGGCGATGCTGTAGATATTGAAGTATCGGACAAAAACTCTGGTTCGGCTTTAAGAGCTTTAAGAAAGTTAGACGTAGATTACGAAATTGTAGAGTAGTGGTAACTACTTCTTCTTTTTCATAAGCTTCTGATTTAAAAACTCTGTAAATAAAGAGAACGCAATAGCAAAATATAAATAACCTTTTGGAATAGCGCCAACTTCTTTATTAAATAATTTGGTATGAGATAAATGCGCAGCTTCAGTAATTAGCATAAAACCAATTAAGATTAGAAAAGACAAGGCTAAAATCTGAATACTTGGATTGTGCTCAATAAAGACTCTAATTTTATTAGCAAAACCAATCATTATAGCAATAGAAATTACTACAGCAATAATCATTAAAACAAGATTATAGTTATGGTTGTTAGATAAACCATTCGTCATTCCAACTGCGGTTAAAATAGAATCTATAGAGAATATAAAATCTATAATTAAGATTTGTACTAACGCTTGTTTAAGCGTTGCAATTTTAGTGTTTTTAACGTTGTCTTTATCATGATTAGGGTTATCTACTTTTTCTCTAATTTCGGACGTACTTTTGTAAATTAAAAATAAACCACCAACAAATAGAATTAAGGCTTGCCAGCTAATCTCTAAATGTACCCAACTTAAATCTACAGTATAAAAAGGTTTAGATAAACCAATTAAAAAGGATACAAAAAACAATAAAATAATACGTTGCACCATTGCAAGTAGCAAACCAATATTGGTTACTTTTTTGCGTTGGTCTTCTGGAAGCTTGTTAGCAGCAATAGAAATAAAAACTATATTATCTATTCCAAGAATTATTTCAAGAAACGTAAGTGTTAATAATGCAAAAATAGCATCACTAGATGTAAAAAACTCAATCATGGTTTAATCTATTTTATATGCAATTCCTTTTTGTTTGTTACTTTCACCTACATAAGAATACTCAAAGGTATAAGTAGAATCTGTAGTGGTTAAAATTTTTAAATGAATATCCTTTTTAGCAGCCATAGTTTTTGGGTTTATGGTTGTAAAAATAACTTCACAATCGTTAATCCATCTTAATTTAGACGAATCTATTTTTTTATTATACGTTTCAATTTGTAAATCGTTAGTTCTAGAAAAAGTAGAGGTGTAGGTTTTGTTATTTATAACCACTTCACTTTTAAAAGTACCTGTTTTATAATCGGTACAATTTCTTTCAAATTCATAACAGCTAGTTGCGGTTAAAAAAAGTAGAAGTAGAGTTAAGTATTTCATTTTTTAGAAGTTTATTCAAAATTACAAAAAAGGAAAATGGCGATGTTAAAAAAGAAAGAAATTAACTAAAAATATAGCAAGTTTCATAAATCGCGTATTTCAAAAAAATAAGCCCGTAGTTAAGAATTCTCAAAATTTGAAAAACTACCATCTTTATAAAAAATCACGATGCGTTCAATTTCTTTTCCTTTTGAATTATGATTTACCATTTTTCCAAAATCGGGATTTGAATTTTGAGTGTTTAAATTTTCGTTTTGGTTTTCTTCTGTTTTTTTGGCTTCAACTTTTTCTGAAAATAAATTAGGCGAATTTGAAATTGGAGTAGGGACAGAAATTTTTTCAACCACATCTTTTTTTGGAAAAGAACCTTTTCCATTTAACAACCAATACAATTCAACTTCGGGAAAAGTGTCTAAAACTTTCATAACAAATTCTAAACTTGGTTTGTTTCTACCAGATAAAATATGTGAAATACTAGATCGTTGTACACCAATTTTTGTAGCAAAACCAGAAGCACTTTCTTGATAATAATCTATTACTTTTTGTAGTCTTTTAGAAAAATCAGCATTGTTTATCATTGTAAACAGTTGTTATGTTGTTAATGGTGTTACAAATGTAAATAAACAATTGTAATTAACCTAATAGTTGTTGGAAAGGTTATTTTTACATTACAAATTAACTTTAAGTGATTTAATTTAACGTATTGATTATTAATATTTTAAATAATTTATATTGAAATGTTATTTTAGTATTAACTTTAGTGATATCAAGAGCTACAAAAGGATTGCATTTGTATATTAATGTAAACACAAGTGGTTGTTAAGTTTGTTTACATTTGTAAATTATATATTGTTTACATTTGTAATCGTAAGAAATCAAACCATGTCAGCAACTTATTTAAGCCACTATAATTCTATTAAAGAAGCCTCTTTATTTGGTAGATATATTAATCTAAATCACATTGAAGATTTAATACTTAGCTGTACCCAATTTTGTGAAGTAGATGTTCTAGGATTTTCAGAATTAAACGCTCCTATTTATAATTTAACTTTTGGTAACGGACCAATAAAAGTTTTAATGTGGTCGCAAATGCATGGAAATGAATCCACCACAACTAAGGCTGTTTTTGATTTACTTAACTATTTAAAAACCGATTCTGATGATGTTAAATCACTTTTAAACAACTTAACCATTAGTATAATTCCAATGTTAAATCCAGATGGTTCTAATGTTTATACTAGATTAAATGCTAATAATGTTGACTTAAATAGAGATGCGCAAAACTTAACACAAAAGGAAAGTGTGGTCTTTAAAAAGCATTTAAACAGCTTTAAACCGAACATTTGTTTCAATTTACATGGACAACGCACCATATTTAGTGCAGGAAACACCAATAATCCGGCAACCTTATCTTTTTTAGCACCATCATATAATTTAGATTGCGATGTAAACATGGTTAGAAAGCAATCTATGCGCTTAATTGCTGCTGTAAATGATAAATTACAAGATATTATACCAAACCAAGTTGGTAGATATGATGATGGTTTTAATATAAACTGTTTAGGAGATACTTTAACTGCCTTAAATATACCAACCGTACTTTTTGAAGCTGGTCACTATAAAGATGATTATAACAGGGAAGAGGTTAGGAGGTTTGTTGGTTTATCTATTGTAGAGATGTTGTTTGCAATAGAAGATAATCAGCAAAACACTTTTAATCATGAATTATATTTTAATATTCCAGAAAATGAAAAGCTTTTTTGCGATATCTTAATTCAAAATGCGAAGGTTAATAATGAAATCTGTGATTTAGAAATCGTTTTCGTGGAACTTTTATCCGATGAAAAGATAGTTTTTATTCCAAAAATCGAAAAAATTATTAAATCCTCTAAAAAACATGCTCATAAATGCATTAATGCTAATAATAGCGTGGTCTTAACACATGATTCCAATCAGTTATATGAAGGTTACTCAAACGATGTAGTGTTAATGAATTATGAGAATTATTCATTAAAGTAGCGATTTTGTTCTGAATGAATGAATGATATTTAAGAATAATGTATTATTTTTGCGGATATAATAAAACGATATTTATATTATGGCTAAGTTTAAACTAGACGAAATAGATCACCAAATTCTTGATATGTTAATAGATAACACAAGAGTTCCTTTTACAGATATTGCAAAAAAATTACTTATTTCTGCAGGAACAGTTCATGTTCGTGTTAAAAAAATGGAAGATGCTGGAATTATTAAAGGTTCATCTTTAACTTTAGATTACAATAAGTTAGGCTATTCTTTTATTGCTTATGTTGGTGTATTCTTACAAAACACGTCTCAAACTAAATTTGTTTTAGAGCGTTTAAATGCAATTCCTTACGTAACTGTTGCGCATATTACAACGGGTAAATTTAACATCTTCTGTAAGCTTAGAGCTAAAAACACACAACACGCTAAAGATGTAATCTTTATGATTGATGATATTGAAGGTGTTTACAGAACCGAAACTATGATTTCTCTTGAAGAAAGCTTAAACGATAAAAAACGTTTAATGCACGAAATCTTCAATAAAATATAACCTTTTTTGTCCCAATAAAAAGCTGTAACGCTTCAAAATTTTGTATTTTGAAGCGTTTTTTTATGCCTAATTTTTAATTTCAATTTAATATGACTGTAGAGACTTTAAAACCAGAAGAGTATAATGCTTATTTTAATACATATTTAAGTCTAGTGCCAAAAAACGTTGGTTTAATGGATGGTTTAGAAGCGTCTTTTAAATCGCAATTGGCTTTTTTTAATGCAATTCCAAAAGATAAACACAACTATCGTTATGAAGCTTCTAAATGGACTATTAAAGAGCTTATTGTACATATTATAGATACAGAACGTGTTTTTGCTTACAGAGCTTTAAGATTGTCTAGAAAAGACAAAACACCATTACCTGGTTATAATGAGAATGATTATGTAGATAATTGTAATGCTAATTCAAGATCGTTTGCAGATATTATGGAAGAGTACACGTTAGTGAGGCAATCTACTTTAGCCTTATTTAAAAGTTTTAATCAAGACATGTTAATAGAAACAGGAAACGCTAGTGGACACGATATCTCTGTAAGAGCTTTAGGTTTTATGTTAATTGGACACGAAATGCATCATGTAAATATTATAAATGCACGCTATTTATAAAAGATTTATAAACTATTCAGCTTCATAATAAGCAAAAGCATCAAAAATAAGCAAGTTTTTTACTAAACAGTTAATTTTTGGCTTTGCAATAGCTTCTAAAAGCACAAAATTAATATTTCCGTGCTCGTTTTTCTTATCGAATTTTAAAAGTTCAATAATTTGGTTGATATCTTCAGTTGTAAAAGCTGTTTTTCCGTATAGTTTGGTTAAATAGGCTTTAATTGTTGCGGTATCTTCAGTTGGAAAACCTAATTGCTTTTCAGAAATAAAACACGCTAAAATCATCCCAATAGCAATTGCTTCGCCATGTAGTAATTTTGTTTTTTCAGGATGGGTTAAAAAGTAAGACTCAATAGCATGTCCTAGAGTATGACCAAAATTTAATGTTTTACGTTCTTTTTGCTCAAAAGGATCAAGTTCAACAACCGTTTTTTTAATTAAAACAGAATCGTAAATAAGTCGATCTAAATCGTTTAAAGTTAAATCTTTAAGTTGCGTTAATTCGTTCCAGTGTTTTTTGCTTTGTATTAAGCCATGTTTAAGCATTTCGGCTAAACCAGAACGTAACTCAACAGCACTTAAAGTGTCTAAAAAAGAGGTGTTTATTAAAACTAATTTTGGCGTATTAATTACGCCAATTTGGTTTTTTAAGTGTCCTAAATCCACACCATTTTTTCCACCAACAGAAGCGTCTACCATAGATAATAAACTGGTTGGAATATTAATGTAATCTATGCCGCGTCTAAACGTACTGGCAACAAAACCACCTAAATCTGTAACAACGCCACCACCAAGATTTAAAACCACACTTTTTCTATCGGCTTCAAGCTCGCTTAACGCATTCCAAACACCAAGACATGTTTCTATATGTTTGTGTTCTTCGCCAGTTTCAATCTCAATAACTTCAATTTCTGTAGTCGTTTCAACTTCTTGTAAAAAACGCGCCAAACAATACTCATGCGTGATAGCATCTACAATAATAAAAATTTTAGAATAATTGTTGGTATTTAGTAGTGTATTAAGCGTTTTAAAGCCATCGGAATTAAAAACGATTGAGTAATCTTGAGTATCTATTTTAAGCATATTTAGGTGCTGTAATTTTTTTTACGAAATTACACATTTTGGAAAAAAAAGAGGTAAATCTATCTTATATTTACGCAAAATTTATTTTAATGTCTCAAAACTCATATTTTGATAATACTGAAGTAGCTTTTAGTTTAAAATCTAATTCAGAATTAAATCGTGCATATTTTTTGTTTAAAATGATTTCTAATCAGTCCTTGGTTCGTATTGGAACATCGCTTACTAATTTTGCGTTAAACGCCAAGTTACCAGTAGAAGGTATTATTAGAGCTACGGTTTTTGACCATTTTTGTGGTGGAATTAACGAGGAAGATTGTATTCCGGTTATAGATAAAATGTACACTAAAAAAGTGTGCTCTGTTTTGGATTATTCGGTTGAAGGAAAAGAAGACGAAGCTCAGTTTGATTCAGCAAGAGATAAAATTTTAAAGATTATTAATTTTGCAGATGAAAAAGAAGCTATGCCTATTGTGGTTTTTAAACCTACAGGTTTTGGTCGTTTTGCATTATTTCAAAAAATAGGCGAGAAAAAGGCGCTAACTTCATCTGAAAACGACGAGTGGAATAGAGTAGTAGCGCGTTTTAACGACGTTTGTAAACTGGCTAAAGAAAAAGACATTGAAATTTTAATTGATGGCGAAGAAAGCTGGATGCAAGATGCAGCAGATGATTTGTCTGAAGATATGATGCGTTTATATAACACCGAAAAACCTGTAGTTTATAACACATTACAAACTTACAGATGGGATAGATTGGATTATTTAAAAGCCATTCATGAACGTGCTAAAACTGAAGGTTTTAAATTAGGTTTTAAAATTGTTCGCGGTGCATACATGGAAAA
>Ga0105354_1000661_pt1 | contig 21357 bp, 17 predicted proteins | sample GOMGulsemesocosm_FD_83658 | JGI IMG/M metagenome (GOLD analysis project Ga0105354, IMG submission 83658) | Methane-oxidizing microbial communities from mesocosms in the Gulf of Mexico - GOM9B Gulf of Mexico | ecosystem: Environmental > Aquatic > Marine > Cold seeps | place: USA: Gulf of America...
TTCATCTTTTTTTAACTTCTTACGCAGTTTAGTAATAAATACATCCATACTTCGTGCATTAAAAAAATCGTCATCTCCCCAAAGCTCTTTTAATACTTTTGAACGGTCAAGCACTTGATTTTTATTTTGTAATAAATGGTATAATAAATGCGCTTCACGATGTGTTAATTTAACCTTTTCTTCGGTTATATATTGTAAGGTCTGTTTTGGGAAATCAAAATTATAATTCCCTATCCTTGATAAAGCAGTGGTTTTTTGAGTTCTTGATCGATTCAACAAATTATTTATCCTAACAATCAGCTCTTCCATACTAAATGGTTTTTTTAAATAATCGTTTCCTCCTATACTAAATCCTTCCACAACATCTTGAGTTTGTGATTTTGCTGTCAAAAATATAATTGGAATAGTATTATTCTCTAAACGAATTTCCTTAGCCAAGGTAAACCCATCTTTTTTAGGCATCATGACATCCAGAACTAATACATCAAAATATTGCTTGTTAAATAATTGATATGCTGCTTCTCCATCTTCAACTAAAGAGACTGTATAGTTTCTAGTTTCCAAGCTTTCTTTTATAATTTGTCCCAGCGATGGCTCATCTTCTGCTAATAATATATTAATGACTTTATTCATTTGGAAGTGATATTTTAAATATAGTGTGCGTCTTATGCAATTCTAATTGAATAGTTCCATCATGTTTTTCTATAATTTTTTTAGCATAATATAAGCCAATTCCGAATCCTTTTACGTCATGGACATTACCTTTTGGAACTCTGTAAAACTGTTCAAATAGTTTTTCTTTATGTTGTTTTTCCAGACTAACTCCATTGTCAACAACATTTATTACAATTCCTTTCATTACAATATTTAATTCCACTACAATACTATTTCCTCCATATTTAACTGCGTTATCTATAATATTATTAATGGCATTTTCAAAATGAAAAACATCTACATTCATAAATATTTCTTCAGCAGAATACATTAATTTTAGTTCTTTTTTCAATCTTAAAGCTTGAAATTTTTCCACTATAGTTTTTAATAAATCTGTAACACTTACTCTTTCCTTATTCAATACTAAACTATTACTATCCAAGGTTGCTGTTTCGAGTAATTTTTCAACCATCATATTTAATTTTGACAATTGATTAGTTGACATATTAAGGTACCGATTAGTACGCTCATTATGCGTTACTTCATTAAAATCTTTTATACTTTCTAAAGCTACACTTATAGTTGATATTGGCGTTTTAAATTCATGGGTAATATTACTTATCAGATCATTTTTTACTTCTGATAACTGCTTTTGATGCTTAATTATTTTTAACAGGTAAAGTAAACAAGCAATCACTGCTAATACTAATAATGTAGATATTAATATTCCTACAAAAATTCGTTTTAATACTACTTTTGATTCATCAGTAAAATGAATAGATAGCTCACTTCTTCTTGGCAAAAAAGGTGACTTCGAAAGCGTTTTCAATCCTGACCGTGTTATAAAATCTTTATTAACTTCCTCTTTTACTACCTTATTAACTATAAAACTTAAACCATAACTCACGAATATCTTTTTACGAATCAATTCTTTTTTCAATATTGTATCAATAGTTTTTAAAGATACTGTATCATTAGTCATAGAAATTACAACTTTCGACGTCAACATTTCAAGATTATCAATAATTATCGAATCATTTATTTCTTTCTTAATCCAACTATCACTTTGTACATTTATGTCATTAAGCGTACTATTATGCTGTATGTGAAAACCTTCCAATAGAGAATCTAAGCAACTCCCTTGTAAAATTTTCACCCCATTGATTGTATCATTTTCTATGTTTTTAAATTTTTCAAAATGCTTATCAGAGAAATTTACTTTTCCAAAAATACTATCAAACTTACCGCCCTTCACAAAAAACTCCTCTCTTGAACTTGCATCAATTGCGAAACCTATAGTATTCTTTTCAGCTAAATTTGCATAATATACATCTACTGCATTATCCAAGCTCACTTGAACATCATTAATTAATTGCTGTTTATTTATAAGATAATTTTTATAATTCCAATACGACTGGATTCCTATGGTAGCTAATATCACCAGCACGATAACATACAAAATACTTCTATACTTTAAATCATTCATATTTCAAAAATAACAGTTATACTCCAGAAAACATGTGACTTAACAGTCGTTAACACTCATTAACTATAAAAACACTAATTACTTTACACCTTTGTATTATCAATAATCAAAATTATAAACATAATGATGAAAACACTTACACTACTGTTACTTGCTTTATTTACTTCCAGTTTATTTGCGCAAAATTTCCAAGGAAAGGCTATTTATAAATCTAAACGAAAGCTAGACTTTAAAATAGATAGCACTCAAGTAAATTCTGAAATGCATTCACAAATGAAGGAAATGCTAAAAAAGCAATTTGAAAAAACATATACGTTGAATTTTAACCCTAATGAATCTATCTATAAAGAAGAAGAAAAACTAGGTACACCTCAAAAAAACTCTGGTGTTGAAATAATAATGATTGATTCAGGAGGGTCAGATATTTTATATAAAAACACAAAAGAAAATCGCTTTACCAACCAAAATGATATTTTTGGGAAAATATTTTTAATAAAAGATTCTTTAAAAAAGTTAGACTGGAAACTAGAGAACGAAACTAGAAATATAGGAACATATACCTGCTACAAAGCTACTCTAAAAAAAGAAATTGAAGATATTGAAAGTAGCATTAGTTTTAGCAAAGATAATGACTCAGAAAAGGAAAACATTACTCCTAAAATGAAAGAAATTACTATCACTGCTTGGTATACATTAGCAATACCTGTTAGCAATGGACCAGGAAATTTTCATGGGCTACCTGGATTAATACTTTCCGTGAATGATGGTGATCAGACAATCGTTTGCAGTAAAATAGTTCTTAATCCTAAAAACAAATCAACATTTACAGAACCAACAAAAGGTAAAGTTGTTACTCAAGAAAAATTTGAAACTATACTAAAAAAGAAAATGAAAGAGATGAAGGAACGCTATAGATCAAACGCACGTGGTGGAGAAACTATTGACATTCAAATTGGAGGGTAATTATTTTCTTTAACAAAATTTTAACTTTCATAAATTAAACCTTTGATCAGAAAGATGTTCTAACACTGTAACATAAAACGAAATGAATCGTCTTATTGTAGTACATCAAAACTAAATCCGTTTGTTGGATTAAAAAAAAGGTCAAAAATGAAACTTATTATAACCACTCTTTTAGCTTTATTTACAGCAATAGTATTTGCTCAAGATTTTCAAGGTCAAGCATTTTACCAATCTAAAACCTCAGTTGATATGGATAGTTGGGGAGGGGGAAACTTGTCCCCAGAAAGAAAAAAGATGATTGCTGAACGAATGAAAAGTATGTTTGAAAAAACATATGAATTAACATTCAATAAAACAGAATCTATTTATAAAGAAGAAGAAAAGTTATCGACACCTGGACAAGGGCAAGGTGGCAGATGGAGAGGAGTGATGAGCAGTTTTACTCCTGGGAAACAATATAAAAATATCAAAGATCAATTAATATTACAAGATCAAGAATTCTTTGGAAAGCAATTTTTAATAAAAGATTCCTTACCTAAGTTAACTTGGAAAATGGAAAGTGAAACCAAACAAATTGGGAAATACTTATGCTTTAAAGCCACTACTATAAAAAAGGTAGATGAAATGGATTGGAGAAGTATGAGAAGAAGAAGAAACAACCAGGAAGAAAAAGCGAAAGATTCAACTGCTAATAACGACCCTATGAAGGAAATAGAAATCCCTAAAGAAACTCTGGTTACTGCATGGTATACCATGCAAATTCCGGTGAGTCAAGGCCCAGGAGAATACACAGGGTTACCAGGGTTAATTTTAGAAGTGAATACTGATAAAACTACTATTTTATGCTCTAAAATTATTTTGAATCCTAATGAGAAGAAAGAAATTAAAGCACCTTCTAAGGGCAAAATTGTTAGTAGAAAAAAATACAATGACATTGTAAAAAAGAAGATGGAAGAAATGAGAGAAATGTACAGTGGACGTGGAGGAAGAGGCCACGGTAGAGGTCATTAACCATCTGTGGTTTTTATCACTAAAGACTACCTTTATTAAAAAAATTGATATTAATTACACATCATTTACATGTACCAAGAACATTAATTTCAATATAACAAAAACTAATTCGAACAACACTAATGAAACATTTATTAACAGCGCTACTATTAATAGTAGCTAGTCACTCTTTTGCCCAAATCAAAGTAGAAGGAACTGTAAAAGATAGTATTGGAAATCCATTAGACTTGGCCAATGTAATTGCTATAAACCAAGAAACTAAAACTTTAGACTCCTATGGTATCACAAATGATAAAGGACGCTACAAACTTAACCTAAAAAAAAATACTGCCTATAAATTACAAGTAAGCTATATAGGTATGAAAAATTTTGAAGAAATTATAAATACCAAAGAAGTCGACATTTCTAAAAACTTTAACTTAACTGAAGACAACACTTTAGATGCTGTTGAATTAACTTATGAAATGCCTGTAACCATAAAAGGAGATACCATAGTCTATAATGCCGACTCATTTAAAAATGGAACTGAACGTAAATTAGAAGATGTATTAGATAAGCTTCCTGGAGTAGAAATAAATGATGATGGACAAGTAGAGGTTGAAGGAAAAGTTGTTAGTAAAGTAATGGTTGAAGGGAAGGAATTTTTTGATGGGGATTCAAAACTAGCTACAAAAAACATTCCTGCTAATGCTGTTGATAAAATTGAAGTATTAAAAAACCATGCTGAAGTTGGGCAATTAAGTGGCGTCCAAAATAATCAAGATAATATTGCATTAAACATTAAGCTTAAAGAAGGCAAAAAGAATTTTTGGTTTGGAACGGTAACTGCAGGTGGTGGAACCTCTGACAATAATGCATTGTACATCACTCAACCAAAACTATTTTATTACAGCCCAGAATATAGTGTTAATGTTATTGGCGACTTAAACAATATAGGTGAAGTAGCCTTTACACGACGTGATTATTTTAATTTTACTGGAGGCTTTAGAAGCCCAAGCAGGCAAAGCGGAACAAATATAAGTTTAGGTAATAATGACCTTGGCTTTTTAACACTTCAAAATAATAAAGCGAAAGATATTAATACAAAGTTTGGTGCCGCAAACTTTAGCTTCTCTCCAAAAAAAACCTTGGATATCAGTGGTTTTGGAATTTTCTCTAGCAGCAGAAACGAATTACAAGAAAATAATACTGTCCAATATACTGACGACAATAACCCCGCTACACCAGCTATCCCGAATGAATCTACTCAAAACAACACTTCTCAAAAAAGTGACTTAGCAATGCTTAAACTAAGTGCTAAGTATAAGCCCAACACTAATAACCAATTGGATTATGATATTCTGGGTAGAACTTCAAAAGAAACACAATCTCAAAATACTCTATCTTCTGTTTTGGGTAGAATTGATCAAGTTGAAGAAACAAACCCGTTTAGTATTAACCAAAATTTAAATTACTACTATACATTAAACAACAAGAATATATTTTCTTTGGAAGTACAACACTTATTACAAGATGAAGATCCTTTTTACAATGCTATATTAGAAAATGACCCAAGCAATAATAATGAACCAGATATAGAAAATAGAGATCCTTATGATGATACAGCTTTTGGCTTAGGTTTAAATCAAACATTTGATAATTACAATGTCGCTCAGGACAAAAGAGTAAAATCAAATCAAATAGATGCTAAACTAGATTATTGGAATATTATTAATGACAAGAGTAATATTAATATTACTATAGGTAACTTATATAGCTCTCAAAAATTCGACACTAATCTTTTTCAATTTTTAGATAACGGAAGTACATTTAATCCTATTCCTACAGACGGAAATTTTACAGACAATAAAACCAATTATACTTTCAATGATGTATATGTAGGGTTACACTATCGTTTTATAACTGGTAAATTTACCTTTACCCCTGGAGTTTCTGGACATGCTTATAGCGCCAAAAACTCACAATTTGGAGCGACATACACTGATAATTTCTTTAGAGTACTCCCAGATTTCAACACAAGAATTCAATTAAAAAAATCTGAAAACATCAATATTAATTATAGTATGAAGACTAATTTTACCGATGTTTCTCAACTAGCTAAAGGAATTGTCATGAATAATTACAGCTCTTTTTTCTCAGGGGTTTCAAATCTTGAAAGTTCATTATCTCATAATGTAAATTTGAGTTATTTTAGTTTTAATATGTTTAACTATACCAATGTGTTTGCAAATATTAATTACAATAAAAACATCAACGGGATCAGAACTATATCAAACACGGAAAGTATTATCAGAACCAGTACACCATTTAATTCTGATTTTTCTGATGAGAGTGTTAGTGCAAGTGGTAGGTTTCAAAAAACCTTTGGAAAGTTAAGAGCTACAGCAAATGGTAATTTCAGTTACTCAAAAAACACGAATTTCATCGGATTAACTCCAACAGAATACGAAAGCTATACACAAACATATAAGGCTCAGTTGCGTACTAATTTTAGAACTGCACCTAATGTTGAATTAAGTTATAAATATAGTATACAGGACAATGATCAAGGAATAACAAGATCTAAATTCTACACTAAAGCACCATCAATTAATTTTGACGCATTAATATGGAAAGTACTGACCTTTAAAACGAATTATACCTATAATAATTTCAGTGATGAATTTAGAACATTGAATAGTTATCAATTTTGGGATGCTTCTTTAGCATACCGAAAAGACCAAGATAGCAAATGGGAGTTTGAACTAAAAGCTAGTAACCTACTAGATACCAAATCACAAACAAACTCAAACATAAGTAACCTTTCTACAAGTGTAACTGATTATTATATACAACCTCGTTTTTTAACAGCAAGAATAATTTACAGTTTATAAAAATAGAAATTAGTCCTCCTAAAAAAGCCCTTTGATTGAGAATCAAAGGGCTTTTAAATTATTAATACCAATTAAAATGCATAATTAAATAGTTTCTTTTAAATCTATTTACGTATGAGCACCTTGAAATTTAATTGGTATAATTTGTCATTACCAATCTATCGGACGGTAGTCCTTTAAAAATTTACCACACCAATGCTTTCCTGTATTGATTCCATCGATTAGCGGATCTAAAACTCTTGCCGCACCATCTACAATATCCAATGGCGGTTGAAAATCATGTACCTCAACTTTACTTTTTGACAACTCTGCAGGGTCCTCGTCAGTTACCCAACCAGTATCAACAGCATTCATAAATACCCCATCTTTCGCAAAATCTAATGCTGAAGTATGTGTCATCATATTTAGAGCTGCTTTTGCCATATTAGTATGCGGATGGCGGTCTTCCTTATAAAACCTATGAAATTTCCCTTCCATGGCAGACACATTTATAATATGTTTTTTTCCTGTATTCTCACTACGCATTAGTTTTGACAATCTATTACACAACACAAATGGAGCTACGGCATTTACCAACTGTACCTCTATCATTTCAGTAGTTTCAATTTCTCCAAGTTTCAATCGCCAACTATTTGTTTTTCGCAAATCAACCTGTTGTAAATCAGCATCTAATTCTCCTTCTGGAAAAACCTCACTTGCTTGTAGTGAATTATCAAAACTATATGGTATTTGTGATAATTTTGCTGACGATCGTATTCCTATTCCAGGATCTGGACCATGCCATGAAACAGATAAGGTATTATTTTTTTCAAATGCTGAATTTGTAGTAAATTCTTTCAACTCTTGTAAACAGGAATCATGATCAGCTAGTAAATCTTGAGCAAACTGTGGTAATGACTCAATAGGTTTTTCTTCCTTGCTCATTAAATGCTGATAAAAACCTGCTGGTCTTCTTACAGTTTGTGCCGCATTGTTAATTAATATATCCAATCGATCGTATTGCTGTTCAATGAAGTTACAGAAAATTTCAACACTTGGAATATGACGTAAATCCAATCCATGAATTTTTAAACGATGTCCCCATTCCGAGAAGTCTGGCTCTTTAGAATAACGAAGAGCAGAATCTACAGGAAAGCGAGTAGTAGCAATCACAGTTGCTCCTGAGCGTAATAATATTAAAACAATGTGATATCCTATTTTTAACCGTGAACCAGTAACCACTGCTATTTGCCCTGTCAAGTCAGTTGTCTGAAAACGTTTTGCATAATTAAAATCCGCACATTCTGGACACATGGTGTCATAAAAATGGTGCATTTTAGTGTATATCGTTTTGCATACATAACAATTCCTAGGAGATTCTAACTCCCCTATTTCCTCATCTTTAGGAATATCTAAAAGTTTAGGTGCAATAAAAACTGTGGCTTCTCGAGCACTACGTATTCCCGTTTTCTTACGTACATGTTTATCGCGCTCAATCATTTTACGTTTAGCAGCTTTTTTCGCATCCTTTCTTCTTTGCTGAAACTTATCTCTATTTGGCCTAGAAAGCATTCCTGCAGCTTTCATTAAAGCGATACGTTTTTCTTCAGGAAGATCAAATACCTGATTGGTATTTTCGGATAGTTTCTCTAAAACAGTAATACATTTTTCAATGTCTTCAATACTCACTTCGGAACTTACCTCTTCATTAAATTGCGTCATATTTCAAAAATAAATCACCTCATTACTATTTCATGAGGTATGTATTACACTTTTCTAAGTTAACACTTATAGTCCTAATTAATTATTTGATTGATATAGGTTAGCTTTTATTTGCCAATTGCCCACAAGCGGCATCAATATCTTTCCCTCTTGAGCGACGAACAGTAGCTGGGATACCATTTTTCTCTAGTTGATATAAATAGGCATCAACCATACTTCTATCTGCTTGTTGAAAAATCCCATCATCAATAGGGTTATACTCTATAATATTAACTTTACACGGCACATAACTGCAAAACTTCAATAATGCAGTAATAGCTTCTTGTGTATCATTAATTCCTTTCCAAACAATGTACTCATAGGAAATTCTACTTTTAGTTTTTGTATACCAATATGCTAAAGCCTCACGTAAATCCGTTAACGGAAAAGTTTCATTAAACGGCATTATTCTTGTTCTCACCTCATCAATTGCTGAGTGTAAAGAAACTGCTAATTTGAATTTTACTTCATCATCTGCCATCTTCTTAATCATTTTAGGGACACCAGAGGTAGAAACAATAATACGTTTTGGCGACATTCCTAAACCATCTGGAGAGGTAATCATTTCAATTGCCTTAATAACATTTTTATAGTTCATTAAAGGTTCTCCCATTCCCATAAAAACGATATTAGACAACGGTCGATTAAAATACAATCTACTTTCTTTATCTATAGCTAAAACCTGATCATAAATTTCATCAGGATTCAAATTACGCATACGCTTTAAACGAGCAGTTGCACAAAATTGGCAATCTAAGCTACACCCTACTTGACTTGACACACAAGCGGTAGTTCTTGTTGCTGTTGGAATTAAAACCGATTCAACAATTAATCCATCATGTAACTTTACTGCATTTTTAATCGTACCGTCTGAACTTCGTTGCATCTGATCAACCGAAATATGATTGATCACAAAATTAGCTTTCAGCATTTCTCTAGTTGCTAATGACAGGTTGGTCATATCTTCAAAAACATGCGCTCCCTTGCCCCACAACCATTCATATACTTGGTTTCCTCTAAAAGCTTTATCATCATTTTCAACAAAAAATGTTCGTAATTCTTCTTTCGATAATTTTCTAATATCTTTTTTTGTAGTACTCATAATTAATGCAAAAGTAATAAGAATAAACAAAAGAGGATTCATTGGTACAATGAATCCTCTTTTAATGACATTAAATCAATGTTATTTATATAATTAACATTGCGTCTCCGTATGAGTAAAAGTTATATTTTTCTTTAATTGCCTCATCATATGCTTTCATCACAAAATCATAATCAGCAAATGCAGCTACCATCATTAACAGAGTTGATTTTGGTGTATGGAAATTTGTAATCATGCAATTTGCAATACTAAAATCATGTGGTGGGTGAATATACTTATTCGTCCAACCATCAAACGTATTTAGAGTTAAATTTGAAGAAACTGAACTTTCTAAAGCCCTCATTACTGTAGTTCCAACCGCACAAACTCTTCTTTTTCTACTCTTGGCAGAATTGATAGTTTCTACAGCTTCTTCATCAATTATCATTTCTTCAGAATCCATTTTATGCTTTGATAAATCCTCTACTTCTACCGGGTTAAATGTCCCTAATCCAATATGTAAAGTAACTTCTGCAAAATTAACTCCTTTAATTTCTAAACGTTTTAATAAGTGTTTAGAAAAATGTAATCCAGCAGTTGGTGCAGCTACTGCTCCTTCATGCTTTGCATAAATAGTTTGGTATCTATCCTTGTCTTCAGGTTCAACCTCTCTTTTTATGTATTTTGGTAATGGAGTAACTCCCAACTCAGTTAGCTTAGTTCTAAAATCATCATACCCTCCATCATATAAAAAACGTAATGTTCTCCCTCGCGAAGTAGTATTATCAATAACCTCAGCAACTAAAGTCTGATCCTCACCAAAATATAATTTATTTCCAATTCTAATCTTTCTTGCTGGATCTACCAACACATCCCATAAGCGTTGTTCTTTACTCAACTCTCTCAATAAAAACACTTCAATTCTCGCTCCTGTTTTTTCTTTATTACCAAACAAACGAGCTGGGAAAACTTTAGTATTATTCAATACCATTACATCATCCTCATCAAAGTAATTAATCAAGTCCTTAAATTGTTTATGCTCAATTGTTTGCTCTTTTCTATTCAAAACCATTAAACGTGACTCATCCCTGTTTTCTGCAGGGTGTTCCGATAATAGACCTTCAGGAAGCTCAAACTCAAATTGTGATAATTTCATGTGTTTCTATAATTTAGGCTGCTAATATACAATCTCAACCTAGGGGTTGTCAAGTAAATGAGCAATTATATTTCATTAATACTAGTTTAAGTTATAAATACTCTAAAATAAATTTAAAAGAAACGATCTAATAGAGTTATTTAGAATTTAAACTGGTACGATTTCTATTCCTATGTTTTTTAAATCGCTCCAAAAAGATGGAAATGATTTAGAAACTACTTCTGAATCATTAATTACCAAAGTTGTTCTTAATGATAATGGTGCAAAAGCCATCGCCATTCTATGATCTTGATAAGTATCTATTTTCACCATATTTTTTAGTACTCCAGTGGCTCTTAAATGTAATGAATCTTCTGTGATAGAAACAATAGCTCCTAATTTCTCTAATTCTATTTTTAAAGCTTCTAACCGATCCGTTTCTTTAATTTTCAAGGTATGTAAACCAAATAAATCACATGAAACTTCTAGTCCAAAACAAGTAACTGCGATTGTTTGTGCTATATCTGGCGAATTATTCAATTTAAAATTTAGTGATTTTGAATCACATTTCTTTTCTTTAGTCAATCTTATTTGATTATTTTCAAATATAGTACTCACACCAAACTTTTCATAGATACTTACTAAACTAACATCTCCTTGCAATGATTCTTCTTTATAAGAAGAAAGTAATATTGTTGTTCCTACTTCAGACAAAGCAATTAAGCTATAAAAATATGACGCGGAACTCCAATCAGACTCGACTATCAACGATTGACGATTAGGGATTGGTAGTTCTTTCTTTTTGGGTAATACTTTTACCAAGTTCTCTTCAAAGGATGTTTTTACTTCTATTTCATTTAACAAGCTCAAGGTCATATTAATATAAGGGACTGACGTTATTTTCCCTTCAAGAAATAATGTTAAGCCATTTTCTAACACTGGTGCTATGAGTAATAATGCAGAAATATACTGACTAGATACATCAGCCTTTAAACTAACTTCTGATTTGAATAATTGCTTCCCTTTTATTCGTAATGGGGGGTAGCCTTCATTTTCATCGTAACTAATATCAGCTCCTAGCATCCTTAATGCATCTACCAATACACCTATAGGCCGCTCTTTCATTCTTGACGAACCTGTTAAGACGACTTCACGGTTTTCCTGAATTGAAAAATATGCTGTTAAAAATCGCATTGCAGTACCTGCATGATGAATATCAATGACATCAGCCGAGGATTGTAAAGCTTTTTGTAAAACCCGTGTATCATCAGAGTTAGAAAGGTTTTTAATTTCTATCCCTTCAAACAAGGCCTGTAAAATCAATAATCTATTTGCTTCCGATTTTGATCCAGTAATTTGAATACACTCTTTACTCTTTAACTCTGATTGGTTTAATACTATATTCATTACTTCTTCCTATGTTTTTTTAATTGAAAATGCGCCATTAAAAAACCATACACCAAAGAAAAAAATGCTAAAATGATGATATAATTCCTAAACTCTGGAGTACTTATATATTGAGAAAACGGTGTTGTCAATACACTTATGAATACTTTTATGATTACTGCTACGATAAAAAATACTGCAGAAAAACGCGCTCCTAGCTTCAAAAGTGATGTATTCGCTAATTTCTTCCCCATTACTTTAATTTTTCGTTATTATGATGCCTATCATGATCACGCTTGGTTTTCAAGTCTAGTTTTTTATCAAAAGCTTCCTGCAAATTAATACCTGTTTGATTTGCTAGACACAACACAACAAACATCACATCAGCCAACTCCTCTCCTAAATCTTTATTTTTGTCACTTTCTTTCTCACTTTGCTCACCATAACGACGTGCTATAATTCTAGCTACCTCTCCTACTTCTTCAGTAAGTTGAGCCATATTAGTAAGTTCATTAAAATAACGAACTCCATGATTTTTAATCCAGCTATCAACTGCTTCTTGTGCGTTTTTAATGTCCATAAATTATATTTTTTCTAATACTATTTTTTCAGCATTTTTTTCTATTAACTTCTTAAAAATTTCTCTTAATTCAGGATAATACATTACAGCAACAATTGGGAAGTTAATTTTTAATGCTTCTGACACTTGAACCGTATTCCCCATTTGTTTCACTAAATAGCTATATTCTCCTACATCATCAGACATTACCATTTTAACACTCTCTGGGATTGACTTTACTTTATATCCATCTGGAATAGTCAAATTAATTATATTTTTATTTATTCTTGGAAAACTAAAATCAACAGGATAACTTCTATTTTCTTTATTAAAAACATTGTCCTCTTCTGTTAAAAACAACATTGGAGAAATATAAATTTCATCACCAATCTCCTCAGAACCATCTTCATAAGTAAAATCATATGATTGTTGAATTGGCTTATTTAACTCTTGTTCATTTACAACATTCAAATTAGTAATTTCAATTTCTCCTATATTTTTTGACAAATCTTTTATTAAAGGCTCATTTTCTATTCCTACATATTCATTTCTATATTCATAAGCGTAATAATCTGTTTTTTGACTACGTACTTTTCCTTTAAAGGTTAAATCATTAACCAATGTGGCAGAAATCATTGTTATGTTATTTGAATTTTTCTTTGGAAATAAATTTACCCATTCAGAGCTTCCGTCTTTTCTAACCAATCTACCTTGCCAATTTAAAGCATCTAGGTCAATGATATTTTTACAAGAATAATTATTTGTTGCATCTAATAGTATATTTTTCTCTTTCATTTCTACACAAGACACTACATAATTAAACCCTTTTCTTGTAGGAAACAAAGGTACCCCATTGTCTACAGTACTCAATAAAACTGGATTTGCTTTTAAACCAGCATACCTTAACATAGAAGTTAGCATAAGATTAATATCTCCAACATTCCCAATTCCTTCTTTATATGCCTTTCTTACTCCTTTGTCAGTTCCATACCCCCTAATATTATTATACTTTACTTTTGATTTAATGTAATTAAATATTTTCCGAACTTTTTGATCAGGAGCATCACTTGCTGATAAGATCAGATCTAAATCCTTTTTATAATAGTTTTTTTTATTTAATTCCTCTCCAAAACTAGCATAAGTATAAATAGACTTAGTAACTCTATCCCATGTAGTTGAAAATGATTTTACTGGCCTTCCAGGAAACTTTAATTGCTGTAATTCTAACTTTAAAAAAGCTGCATATTTTCCTATAGAAGAAACATACGCCTCATCTTTTAAAGCTGGTATATTTTCAGCTACAAGTGTAGTCCAGTTTTGATTATACTTTAACTCCGACCTACTTTCTCCAACTTTCGGTCTATTACGCAACGATAATGGTGAATTATTCATACCTGATAGGACCATTGATTCTGGCTTAACTTCATTATTAAAATTAAGTATGTATGCGGATTTTATATTTACATGCCTTTTATAATTAAAATACTCTGGGATAGTCAGCCTAAAGTCAATTTTTTTAATCGGAATCATTTGCTGAAAATAAATGTCGTTTATGTCTAACAATTCTGTTTCAATTGTGTATTTATATTCTATTACACTACCAACTTTTATATTTGGTAATGTGAATTTTACTTTTTTCCAATAATCATTAGTTTTTTCTTCAAATATTCCACTTTTTTTTAATTTTGATTGTACAACTTTATTCGAATTTAAATTATGAGTAACAGCTTTCAATCCTACCATCCTTTCTTTGTGGTCATTTGACTCATCGTATAACCTTATTACTTTTGTTGCTTGATCAACCCCTTCTTTACTATATATTTTTACACGTTCATGAATTTCGTTTTGCTGAACAAACCCTTTGCCTTCAATATAGTCAAAATCAACATAGTGTTTTCTATACAATACTGTTGCATTCGCTGAAGAATCCGCCGGATTAAACTTTTCTAGCAACTCCTCTTTTGAAACTTTACCAAATTTATAGTTTTGTGCATGTATTGATGTCAGGCCCAATTGCAACAATAGGAGTAATAATATTTTTTTCATTTTTATGATTGTTTAGTTAGCACGAATTTTGATTTGTCTTTCTTTTTAATTTTCTTTATAAAACTTCTATATTCAGTATATTTCTCTTTATTATAAATTCCCTTTTTCATTATTAACTCCCTCCTATACAATAATACATTTTCATTCTTCAATTCCACAGAAATTTCATATTTTCCAAATTCATTTTCAATAATAAATTCTTTCGGTAACGCCCCTACCTTCATCTCTTTAGGTAATTGGTATTCATAAATATCTAAATCTTTAAAAGACATTACTATTTTAAATGGTAGCTTTCGTTCTTCATAGCTCAAAGGCACACTAGTTTGCCTATTAAACATATTTATTTGAACTAAATACTTATCTCCTACCTTAGTTACATAATTATCTATAGTCAAATTTACATCTTCACTTAATTCAATAAGATCTTTATCCTCAATAACTTGTTTGGTTATAATTTTTAAACCATTCAAATAATCCCACCTATCAAAATAATCTAATTCCTTTTTATCTTCAGATAGTACATTTAAATAAGAGCGATTATCATACTGTAGCCCTTTTGACCTTAAATTTACAGTAGCATTCACTATTCCATTTGATTCAATTACAACTTTAGCTTTTGTTACTAAAGTGCTTATTTCTTCGTCATAAATTGGAGTATGCTTAATCTCCCCTCCGTTGGGAGTCACCACCAACACATCTCTATCATCAGTAAAATCACCTAAAAAATTAAAAGGCATTGTTTGACTTGTACATTCTAACCAAATGTCTTCTTTTTCTAACGGAACATTTAAAATAATATGGTTTCCTTGCATACTAGTAAACTCTTTATCAAAATCTCTTTTATCTCTACCTGCGTAAACTACTGTATAATATGATTCTATTCCTTGGCTTTTCAATAAAGCTTTAGTGTAATTTGTTAAGCCTTTGCAATCACCATACTTCACTTTATCTACTTCACTAGCATTGATGGGTTGCCACCCTCCTATTCCTAACTGAACACCTACATATCTAGTATTATCTTGAACATAATTATAAATTCTCTTTATTTTTTCTTTTTCATCATTTAAACCTTCGATTAATTTAGAAATCATTTTTGAAGTGTTTTCATCAATTAAATCTCTTCCAAATAATAATTTATCATATCGCCATTTTCCAAAAACACCCCAATTTCGAGCATCCCCTTTAACACCTTTTAATTTAAAATCATTAATTGCCACCAATACCCTTGGGAAAATCTCAATAAAGTTCGGACTTCTTTCTTCTCTCTCTACTGCTTTTATATTCTCTGCTTGAAAAATTAATTTATGTTCTTCCTCGTTTATTTTAAAGTCTAAAAAATTTGAGTTATAGCTTTTATATTTATGTTCTGATGTTGTATTATTTACAAATGTATAATTGCTTTTTTGAACACTTACATTATACGCTTGAACAGGGAACCAACTTTTAATAAAAGCAGTTGATTTCTCTTTTATTTTACTCTTAAAAACAATTGTGTAAGGGTATGAGATCGGTTTATAATCTATATACTTCATTCTGTTATCCGTATACATTTGCCCACCACTTACTGCACTTACATCTTTAAAATCTGAAAATTTATTTTTTTTTATTTCATTCCCTTTGCCATCTAAAATTAAGGCTGATAGTTTCAGTATTTTATTAGAGTCATCATAATAAGCGCGTGTATTGGAATGTTTTTCTCCAAATCTATTTAAAATAGTTACTACTCTCTTTTCAGTAATAATCATCTCCTCTAGAGAATTCAATTCTATTAATATATTACTTTCTCTAACTACCGCATTTGCATTTTCTTTTAGCTCCTCAGGAATTAAGTTTGTATTATAATTTTCTTGTGCATAAGAGCATTGTACCCCAATAAATATTAAAAAAAGATACTTTTTAATCATAGTTAGTTTGTTTTTTATATAAATTTAAAAATAGACAATATTTTAGTAATGTTTCATTTAACAACTAAATACTTCTTGAAACCCATTTTAGAAACTAATACCATCCCACATGGCACTCCAATCCATAATAACTCACTTAAAATAACACGTACTCCCCATTCAGAAAAAAATTTAGAAATTCCAATAGGAGATACTTGTATTGGTCGACAACTAAAAAAATATCTGGTATTTTCAAAAGGTATAAAGAATCCAACACCAAGCCCTCCAGTAGTCATTGCGTCCAATACTGCATGGGATATTGTTGCAAGAAACAACACCATAAAAAATATCATTTTCTTTCGTTTCCCAAATACTAAACTCAATAGAAGCCCCCATATTACCGCGAAAAAAATAGAATGAGTAAAGCCTCTATGTCCTAGCCAATGTTCATAAGCATATCCGAATTTAAACGCCAATACATCTATATCGGGTAATATAGCTGAAACTATAGCTAATACTAACAAAAGTTTTATTTGATTCTTATCTAATACTTTAGATAATGTTACACCTACTAATGCATGCCCAAATATCGATGCCATTATTCTTTGTTTTTTGAATCTATCGTAATTGTAACTGGACCATCATTTATCAATCCTATTTTCATGTCTGCACCAAATATTCCTGTTTGAATGGACTTTCCTATATCTATTTCTAATTGACTTATAAATGATTCATATAAAGGGATTGCAATTTCTGGTTTCGCTGAACGTGTAAACCCGGGACGATTCCCTTTTTTAGTGCTTGCAAATAAAGTAAATTGACTTACAAGAATAACTTCACCATCAACATCTTGAATTGACTTATTCATCAACCCTTTTTCATCAGAAAAAATGCGCAATTTGGAAATTTTAGCTGACATCCATGATATATCATCTTGAGTATCTTTATCTTCTACTCCTAGCAAAACAATTAAACCATTATCTATATTAGCAATAACCTTATCATCAATCATTACAGAAGCTTCTGATACTCTTTGTAGTACAACTCTCATGGGACTTACTCATTTTTATAGTCGTCGATACGATAATGTTCATCATCACCTTCAATAATTTGTATGTAGCTCTTGTAGCGAGAATATGCAACATCGGCATTCTCTAAAGCTTTTTTAACAGCACAGTGTGGTTCTTCAATATGCAAACAGTTATTAAATTTACAATCTTGCTTTAAAGCAAAAAACTCTGGAAAATAATCTGTAATCTCTTCTTTTTCCATATCAACAATTCCAAATCCTTTAATACCTGGAGTATCAATAATACGAGCATCAAATGACAAATCAAACATTTCAGCAAATGTAGTGGTGTGCTGCCCTTGACTATGCTGGCTGGAAATTTCTTTTGTTTTAATATCTAACCCTGATTCTATGGCATTTACCAATGTAGATTTTCCTACTCCTGAATGCCCAACAAACATACTTGTTTTGCCAAGCATCATTTCTTTTATTTTATCGACATTTCTACCTTCTAACGCTGAAACACCAACACACTCATACCCGATTTCCCTATATAAAGTAGCCATATATTTAACATCAAGTAACTCTTCCTCAGTATAGGTATCTACTTTATTAAAAAGTAATATCGCTTTTACATTATATGCTTCTGCTGTTGCTAAAAAACGATCAATAAAACTTGTGAACGTTGGGGGGTTATTCAGTGTTATTAACAAAAATACCTGATCAATGTTTGATGCAATAATGTGAATTCTCTTTGACAAGTTTACTGACTTACGAATGATGTAATTCATCCTATCATGGATAGTATGAATTACACCTGTTTCTTCGTTATTTTTTTCTTCTACAGTAAAATCTACTATATCACCAACAGCAATAGGATTGGTGCTTTTAATTCCTTTGATACGAAATTTCCCTTTAATCCGGCATTTATAAATTGTACCTTCATCGGTTTTTACCGTATACCAACTTCCTGTAGATTTATAAACTGTTCCTGTCATACAACAAAACTACTATAGTTTTTTTCAGTAATCTATTTTATTATCACTTTCTTTTGATGACTAATTGATTCTTGGTGAATAGCTTTATAAATTTTTAATACAAATTCTTCACTTAAACCTTTCTCCTCCCCACGAAGAATCATTTTTCCTAAAATTTCATTCCATCTATTAGTTTGTAATATTGACACATTATTTTCTTTTTTCAATAACCCAATACCATCAGCTACCTCCATACGTTTAGAAAGTAACCCCAGTAATTTATCGTCTAACACATCTATATTTGCTCTTAAATTATTTAGTTGTGATAGATAATCTTCCGATGATGCTTGTTTTTTTCTTACTTTTAAGTCTATCATCATTTGAACTAATGTTTCTGGGGTAATTTGTTGTTTCGCATCCGACCATGCATTATCTGGATCATAGTGTGTTTCTACCATAAATCCATCAAAGTTAAAATCTAAAGCTGTTTGACAAACATCAAAAATCAAACTTCTTGTTCCAGCAATATGAGACGGATCACAAATCAACGGTAAATCTGGAAAGCGATTCTGTAAATCAATAGGTATTTGCCATTCCGGATTGTTTCTATATTTTGACTCTTCAAAAGAAGAAAAACCTCTATGGATTACTCCCAATTTTTTAATATCTGAAGTATATAAACGTTCTACTGCTCCTAACCATAATGGTAGATCTGGGTTAACTGGATTCTTTACCAATACAATTTTATCAGTTCCTTTTAAAGCATCAGCAATTTCCTGAACTATAAACGGACTTACCGCTGTTCTAGCCCCTAGCCATAATACATCAATATCATGTTTCAATGCTAATTCAACGTGCACAGGATTTGCAACTTCAGTAGCTGTCATCATACCTGTTTCAGCTTTTGCCTTTTGTAGCCACTTTAACCCTATTTCACCTACTCCTTCAAAATTACCTGGTCGTGTACGAGGTTTCCAAATACCTGCTCTCAATACTGTTGCATCAGTATCTTTTAACTGGTGTGCTATTTTTAGTAATTGCTCTTCACTTTCTGCACTACATGGCCCTGCAATCATTAACGGATGTGTTAACTTCATTTCGCTCAACCATGTTCTTAATTCTTTTTTATTTTCCATTTATTACGGGTATTTTATTTACTTCGCCTATACGACGGCTATATTGTTTATATCTATTTTCTAACTAAGAAATCTCTTCAATGAAACTAATTATTCTACTTTTATTATTCTCTTTATTACTTCTATAAACCCCTAATACTTTTAACTTTTTCACAGCCTTTTCTAACATTGATGTTACTTCAGAAAACAATTGATAATCTTCATATAATACATCAACAAAAAATGCATATTGCCATGGTTCTCCAACTACAGGAAGTGATTGTATTTTTGTTAAATTGATTTTAAACGTGCTAAATAATTGTAATACATTTGATAAACTTCCAACATCGTGATTCAATTCAAACCTAAGTGATGCTTTATTACTTTTTTCAATATTCAATTCTTGTTTTCTTCCTAACAATACAAATCGTGTTTTATTATCTTTCATACTCTGAATATTGCTATCCAAAATTTTCAATCCAAACTCTTTTGCTACTTGCTCCCCAGCGATCGCTGCAACACCTGTTAAATTTTGTTCTTTAATTCGTTTTGCTTCCGAAGCGGTATCTTTTCCTTCAACCACTTTAAATTGCGGAGGGAACTTTCTCAAATATTCTTTACATTGTAATAATGCCACCGGATGTGAATGTACTTCCTTAATATCGTGTATTGACTCACTTTCGAGAGCCATTAAATGCATCTGGATATTTAAATACACTTCATCCAGAATAACCAAATCACTATTGTCTATTAAATTATAATTAGGCAAAATTGATCCTGCAATAGTATTTTCAATGGCCATGATTGCGTAATCAGAGTTATACGCTACTAATGAATTTGCGACTTTCTCAAAAGAATCACATTTTACTAATTCAATTTTTTCTTCTCCTAACAGTTTATTTACTGCTAAATGATGGAATGAACTTTCTATTCCTTGAATGGCAATTTTTGTTTTCATAATTATTCTCCTTTTATGTCTTTTATGAAACCGGTTCACTTTTTTGTATAAAAAAAGTCCCGATTTCTCGAGACTTTATATACTGTATTTATTTTATTTATAAACTTAAATAACACATGTAAAGTCTCGACTTTTACTAAAAAAGTAAAAGCTAAAATAAAAACTTTGCCAAGTGCTTTGTGTTAACATATCGTTGTTTTGTTTGTACAAATGTATCACAAAATTGTTTGCACGCAACTTTTTTTATACTAATTTTAGCTTTTCAAGTACCATTTGGTATTTTTTTAATATAAAAAGGTAAAATCCTACATGTCAATAACAGTACAGAATATTTCTAAGCACTACGGTAGCCAAAAAGCATTGAATAACGTTTCTTTCTCTATAAAAAAAGGAGAAATAGTTGGGTTTTTAGGACCTAATGGTGCTGGAAAATCTACTATGATGAAAATCCTTACTACTTATATAAATAGTTCAGAAGGAA
>Ga0105354_1000669_pt1 | contig 21195 bp, 11 predicted proteins | sample GOMGulsemesocosm_FD_83658 | JGI IMG/M metagenome (GOLD analysis project Ga0105354, IMG submission 83658) | Methane-oxidizing microbial communities from mesocosms in the Gulf of Mexico - GOM9B Gulf of Mexico | ecosystem: Environmental > Aquatic > Marine > Cold seeps | place: USA: Gulf of America...
AGAAAATATTAACTACGAATAGATAGGGCCATTGAGGGCTATTTCAGTCAGATAGAGTCGTAAATCTAGCTCTAGCTGAAAATAGTCAGGCTCCATGTATTGGCACAACTTATAAAATGCCTTATGAAGTACTCCTAACAATAATATCAATCAACTAAACCCAAACCCTTTAGCTACCTGTAAAATACAATCGTAACACGGTAAATTACTGTTGACACTTGTCAGTATTTATGAATACTGAATATACATCATTATGAAAAGGCTTTTCATCTTGAACTCCGTCGCTATTAAATCATTACCAGCTGTACAAAAGGCACTTTCACCAGCTTTCAAGAAGCTTCTCTCAGATAACACCCCTAAAGCTTGTTTAGGTGTGGTAGTGAACAACTATTCAGCTTACATATCAACCTTTAAAGCGACTGGTTATGAAGCATTGGATATTCTAAACAGCCCTGAGTCTCTATTGAAGCAATTGCGTGGCTTTGTGGGCTTTATGTACTCGCAATACGACTGCAAACGATCATACGATGTGGCATATCATGTTATCAAGACTTTTAAAGCACTTACTGAGTATGAAATCGATACTCCTCAACTTTCACTTACTAAGGTGAACGGAGATATCAGACAGTGTATTGTTGAATTCAAAAGTTTGCAGGTCAGGCCAGAGCGTTTCGCGTACCTTGATGGTTGGCAACTGAAATCGAAGGAAGGTAAAGTCTTTAACTTTGCAATCGGTGAATTTCATGAAGCCTTTGGTGATGACCTGACTGCTGATATTTATCGTCATGTTTACGAGTATGGAACAACACAAAAAAGCACTACCCTGCGCCATATTTTTCATGTGTTCACCGTTCTTCTAAATTCGTTTACAGCGCATTGCAATAGCGCTGATGATTTTCGCGCTCAACTGACAACTAATAAATTGAGTGCGTTTCTTGAGAAGGTCATGTGGTGTTCGTTTAGTCGCCATTTAGCGAAGGGCAATAAAAGTGCAATATTTTTTGCAACGTGGGCTAAAATTATTAACATTTTCAGAATATGTTTTATTGATAGCGGATTAATTGATGAGCCAGTTCGACCTATTTTAACTCCTTCATTTAAAGAAGACTCTCAGCCTATCGCAAAGGTAGCAACAGGCGGTAAGTTAACATCCACCGAAGAGCAACTGTGGCTTGCCTCTATCCCACTGCACATCAAAGATGAGGCCGCCATCCAAATCATCGAGGACAGATTACGAAAGAGTGAAGATCACGTTCGGGAATCTTATCATGTTGTTTTTGAACAAATAAAAGAAAAACACAAGCGCAATTTAAAATTTGCAAAAACAGGTAGAGTGAAACCCATTAGAGGTGTCTGTGGCGGTGTTAAAATAAATGAGTACGTGCGAGTGGGGCGTGACCATTTAGAGAATAGCATTGCCACATTCTATGAGCATGGTATCGGCGCAGCCGTTGCAAGCCAGGAAGTTTTTTTTGGGGGATCTCAAACTAACCACGATAATCTTAAAAACTCTGCTCTAGTAAATGAATTAAACCTGCCCACCACCAGTACGCTAGGCGCACTGTGCACATTGTTAGTGTTGGAACACCCCCAACTCACCCCTTCTGCACTTCAGAATTGGGAGCTGTTTGATAAGAAAGGGCAAATAACCGGATATAAACAAGTTGGTGGTAGCTACGTAATTGTCGTTTATAAAAATCGCAAGGGTGCGCTGAAAGCTCAACAAGACATTGTTCTCAACGAATACAGTCAATCCATTGTTAAGACGTTAATTGGTCATACTGCACTTGCTCGACAGTATCTACAAGCAAACCCGAGCACAGATGAGTATCAAGAAAACGCGTGGCGTTATATGTTAATCAAGGCTGATTTGAATAAAGCAAGTTGGTGCGGTAATTTTTCCGCTAATATCAGTTCGTTACCCATGGGCAGCGACTATAGGCAGTGGGTGTATAACCACTCTAGCAATATGAATGAAGACGATAAGTTATTGCTATCGAAGTCAGTAGGCTTACGTTCAGGTCGTAAACTCCGAGCTATTCGTACGTACATTAAAACCCACTCTTTGCGCGAAGTAGCAGAGATATTGGGGCATAAAACAGTTAATGTTGACCTATTAAACAAGTACCTTCCCTCTGCGCTGATGAATTTTTTCAATGCAAGATGGATTCGCCAATTTCAAAATGCGCTTATTTACATCGCAATGCAGGAATCGGACTATCTTTTTGAAGCGGTTGATATTAAACCTGAAAATATCGATGAATTTCTAAAAAACCACGGTATTCACGATATACCTAAATTGTTTGATAAATTCAAAAATGATGCAGCGCTATCCCTTATTGAGAAGGAAGAACCCCGAGAACGATTTGATGAGGTAACTCTGACTATAACTAAAAATGTGTTGAGAGTGCTTATTGCAATCAAGAGTATCGTTGACAGTTCAAAAGAAGCACAGGATGGTCAAATCTTTCGTGACATCGTATCAACCTGGTATGAGGCTGCTACGCTCATTCTTACCGAAGATGCGCGGGAAAGTACAATCAATGCAGAGCGTTCGCAACTTATCGCTACCGCAAAGAAAAACCCCCTTGATATTCAACTCGTCGTTGGAGCGTTAACATGTTAAAACTGATTGTAAATAACTTAAAGGAAAGAAAAGTCGGACTTCATGAGCTAAACAGCGAAGAGTTAACTGAAACGCTTCACTACGCTGTGGCAAACCAAGATTTCACTTTACAGCGTGAAATTGGCAATCATTTTACCCACATTTACGACCAGATCGATGAAATGCCTTATTGGTTTAAAAGTGAGTACGATGATAATGTCACCATTATGAATTTCGGCAAAAAGGATAAGGTTATTGACTGGTCATCTGTGACGCTTGACGATGGATTGCCCCTCACTGACTCTAAGCATAAGCCTCTGCTAAATGGTTTTAAAAACTGGTTACTTGCGATATCCGACCCACTTGAAAATGGGGGGGCGGTCATCAAAACCACCACAGTAAGAAAGGGGGTCGAGATAGTTCTGTCATTAATTGACGCCATTTTATTGCGCTCAGCCGCATTAGAGTTAAGTCAATATCACCTTAGCCACATCACTGCTGACTTCTGGTTGTCTCTGTTTAAAGCTATGTCTGAGGACGGGGCAAACAACGGGGTCTATGATTTTACAGGTCGCACCGTAGAGTTAGTTAAAGCGCACGCAAACAGCATCACACAAGAGCAGGTGAAAGCTTTTGTGGGAAAGTATCCCTTTGTGAGCAGAGATATAGCTGAGGACGATTTAACGCTTTATTTAACAAAAGAAGCGCGCGTTAAGGCGTGTTGTTGGCTTCACACGCAAGGTTATTATAAATATAAGACTAGTTTTGAGGCTCAAGGCAATGGTACTTTGCTCACAATGCTGCTATTTGAGGGGAAAATAGCATCCCCAGCCCTAATCATTTCCACCTCGCCTGAGTTATGGCTTACCGAAAAAGCGCGCTCCACTGAATATCACCCTTTTAACACTGAAAGCTCAGAAACGTCAACCGCAAAGGCTACAATTAACAACTACATCTCAATGGCAAAGTTGATTAACACCAACATATTAAAGGACAACGCAAGTTCACCATCCATTGAGGCGACAAAAGCACTTAGTGTAAAAAAAATTAATGATTTAGTGACATTAAAACCCGCAGGTCGTACTCAAACCTTGCACCCTGACGTGGTCTTTAAACTCACTCGACAATCTTTTGAATTTGTTCTTAAGTTCCAGCAAGAGATTTTGGATACTTGCTTGTTAGCGCTCTCGCAAGGAGCTAACAAAAGTGTGAAAACACGTAGCAACAAAGAGCGACCTAACGAAAGGAGGCCTAAATTCATTCCTGAGATTCATCAAAACATGTCACATACTGAGCGTGGTCACTTTATGCAAACCAAAGTAATGAGTACGTTGAATCAAAAAGCGGTTAAGGCGATGGGTATTCGACAGGTTTTACCTTTTGAAGTTACAGCTGCTGACAAGTACGACGCCATACGGAATAATGAGAGTTTATTTGAGCTTTACAGCGTACTCATAGGGAGTCTCCAGTACCTTACCGGCATTATTACAGCAAGACGACAGGATGAGTTAATATCATTAGCAAGCAGTGGTAATCTGTCACCAAACTTAAGCCCATTTGAGCATGGGAATATTGAATACAACCTCATTTTTAAACTAAAAAAGTCTGGGAATGGCGGTAAGATATCGACCAGCAAAATCATTGAAAGACCTATTACTGCCTCTATTGCTAAACTCATCTGGCGACTCGAAGCATTTAACGAGGCCGCTATATCGCAAGGGGTGATTAAGGGTAAAACCCTAGGTCTTTTTAATAACTTAGACGCAAGAATGTGTCACCTCAGTAAGCCAATAGTTAAGTCCTTTAATGCTCACCTCGATTCGATATGTGACTACTTTGAAATCCCCCTTGTTAAGATGAGCAATGGTGAGTTAAGGCGACAGTATGTGAGACAACATCAGTTACGTCGATTCTTTGCCTTGCTGTTCTTCTGGCAAAAACGTTTTCAAGGACTTGAGGCCTTGCGTTGGATGCTCGGACATACTGATATGTCACACTTATATCATTACATATCAAGCAATGAAGTGGGCGATATCCTCAATGGGGTTAAGGCCACTGTTATTGTGCAAGGTGTGCTAAATAAGGATAGAGAACTAGAAAAGCTCAAAAGTATCGGTGAGTTAAAAGCAACGCTTGCTAAAAAATACAATGCTGGTGCGGTAATTATTGATGATTTGGAAAGTGTCATCGATCTGGCAGATGACGACGACATAACTATTCCGCATATTGACCAATTGAAAGCAGAGGAAAATTTGGAATCGAATCTTGAAGAGTTACTGAAAACGGGTGAAATCAGCTTGGAACCGAATTTCTTCAAAGTTACCGACGAAGACGGCCAGATTCGAGAAACTTTTAACTTGGCATTCCAGGTAAAGGCACTGTAGGAAACATGAAAAATAATAAAGAAAACAATCAAAGAACAATACTGGCAACCGAAGCTCTGCTATTGGAAATTATCAAATCGCCAGATGAATTTAAAAACAATAATGGCCTAACAAAAGCTCTTAAATCGCAAGGTGGCTTAGCCAAGTATGAAAATGCCGAACGTTACATCGGTGCGGTTTCAATCAATACCGCTAAAAGCCTTTCAGAGTTGTTGTTAGATGATGGTTTTGCTGGTTTTGATAGACTCAGAATTAATGCTCGTGACGCTATAGAGAAAGCTTTAACAGGAAAAATAAAAAAGAGCACTTCAGAGAATACAAGACAAAAGCTAGCATTAATTGAAGAGACGCTTGCGATCACTCAGCAAAGTAATTTCCTATTGAATACAGTCATTAAAGAAATGCGATCACACTTAAAAGCAATGGCATTGCAAGATGCTACTGATGAAGAACGTTTAAAGCGCTACAAAGATATTAATAAGAAGGTTGAGGCTCAGCTTAATTATGTCAACCATGGGCAAGTCTAATGCCTGTAGTTAAACTAAAGGACTTTTCTCGTTGGTCACATCTAGGTTTTGATGGGAAATTGACATTTTATAAATCAAGGGACATACCGTTTGTCACCTATAAAAATGGTGTGCCTTGCTATGAAGCCAATATGTATATTCATAAATTACTAGAGGAAGGATTGAAATACCAAACAATCAGGACGTATGCCAACTGTATTATCGCTTTGGTCAATCACGTCGAAAGTGCAACCCATATTAACCGTTTTAGAGACTTAACAGATGCGACTTTTCGCTTGTTTATACAAGGATTGCAAAGCGAGAAACATCCTAATGGTGAAAAGATTAAAAGTAACAATAGGGTTTTGGAAGTCGGCATTCGATGCCTTAAATTTCTTGAGTTTGTTCAAGAATACCATGACTTAAAACTATTTATTGGTACAGACAAAGCCAATGCCATTAGGGTGATTGAGACAACTCACAAAATTTCAATTGAAGGAAGTCGACACAAGAAAGAAGTTACCTCTACCTCGCATATTTGCCTACCAAGCAAAGATGCTGTCAAGAGACGATTACCAGTTGGTGAAAAAGACGCGTTAAAGGTATGGAGTTTTATACAAACCAATGTCAATAAAGCTGTTCGTTATCGTGATATAGCCTTGTATCAATTAATGGAGCAAACAGGTGGTCGCGTACAAGAACTGCATCTCGTTACCGTGGATGATTTCAAAGAAGCTAGAGGAATGACCGAACCGTCTCTTAGAATGCACACGCTAAAGCGTAAGGACGAACAAACTACAAGACATGTTCCCATCCCCCACACTCTTGTTACTGATCTTGCTCAATACATGAAATATCGTCGTAAAATCATGAAGAAGAAAGGACTCACTGGAGATAAAGATCATGGTTTCTTATTTATAGCGACAAAAACAGGTGAGCCCTTTAAAGCAGACTCATGGACAACTTATCTGAATAAGTGGAAAAAGGAATTAGATATCAAAGGTGAATTTCACCCTCACCTTTATCGTCATGCTTTTATTACTAACAAGCTTATTGAAATTATTCAGCAACATGAAGATGTTACTAATGCTGATGATTTTAGAAAACACCTACTTAATGCCGAAACTTTCAAATTACAGTTAAGAGAGTGGACAGGACATACGCAATTGCACTCCCTTGATACATATATTCACTTGGCTTTCGCTAAAATACGAGGCTACGCCAAAGCTTATAGCGCAGTGGCACTAACAGCATCGGTAGGAATTGTTGAAGACCAGTTAAGTCGAATTGAAAAGCAAATTCAGAATAATGAACTTAACTTTACAGAAGCCCTAGAATCACTGAAAAGCACAATTCATGCTTTTGGATTAGATATTAAGCAAGCTAAAATTTGATGTATATCTACTGATCTAATTTTGGTTCATCATTGATAAATGATAAACGGATATACTTTTTTGAGAAACCACATGATTAGCGATCTTAGGTGGCAGAGCTTAATTTAGTTTTTATATTGAAGAACACCTAACTGTCGAAATATAAATAAATGATGTACAATTTGGACGATAACGGCTTTGAAAAACGACTTAACTTGAACAGATGACATATTCAAAAAAAAATCCAAATCAACTGAACTATTTATCTTCTTATTCATTAGAGATACAAAATCAAATCAGAACAATGGTTGAGCAGGATACGTTAGGAAGTTTTCTACTTAAAAAGTACCCTAAAACTCACAACATTAATAATGATAAAATGCTTCGTGAATATGTTATGAATTTAAAAAACACACATTTACGAAAGTCATCTCCGTTGAGTAAAGTTATTTATGATAAAAAAATTCATGTTGTAAACAATGCTCTAGGACTACATACTTTTGTATCAAGAGTTCAAGGGAGTAAATTAAAAAGTAAAAATGAAATACGGATTAGTGAGATATTCAAAACTGGTCCCGAAGCATTTCTAGAGATGATAGTCGTTCATGAATTAGCTCACATAAGGATAAAACCACACGATAAAGCATTTTATCAATTGTGCGAATATATGTTACCTGACTACCACCAATTAGAATTTGAAATGCGTGTATATATGACCCAACTAGAGCTAAAAGGTGATATATACTAACCAAAAATCTATGTTGGGTATTTAAGCTAGTCCAAAAGCTATCAATGTTTACCAGTACTAGGTATTACTAAGGTTAAAATGGTTATAGTTATTCAAATACCGATTAAACATCGATCAAATACTAACCTAACATAGCAATTTAGCATTATCTTAATTTCATTTCTTCTCTAATCATCAACTCTGTTCAAGTAAGTATTCAATGGCTTTTTTTTCCCTAATATCCTCGTATTGTTATCCCTAGCTTTGGTATAATGCGGTTGTATATCATTCTCTAATTCTGGAAACTCTGTATATAACTCCTTGTAGGCTTCAGACTCTCCTAAATTCAAAAGAAGTTCAGTTTTATAGTGATTTAACTTCTCAATTAAAAGACTTCTCTTAATTATTGGAATTGTCGTTGAGCTTTTTTTTTTGCACTTCTTTTGTAATGTACTCTCATTAAATTCTTTTGTTTTAATAAAGCGAGTAAAACCTTTACCGCTAGGTTTTACCTTTGTTAACCAACCTTTTTTAACTAACTTTAATAGTTCAGCGTATATATTTCTTCTAGCATCAACCGGCTTTAACGAAATGTCATTTTTTAAGATAAAATAAGGTGAACGTACATCATTCATTGTGAAATAATCAAAGTCCGTCGCGATAATGATTTGAGTTACAAAAGGGTCTAATTTCATAATATATCTTAATAAAAACCAATAATTAAATGGGTATTATAGGGCGTGGTCCTTTAACCCTCAACATGAAATTCTAATCATTTTGTCTACAGGAAGAATAAGGTGAGTGATTTAGTTAAAGAATTTGGTGAATTATTGAGAAAAAAGCGCAAAGAATTAGGCTACTCTCAAGAGAACTTTGCTGCATATATTGGGATTGAAAGAGGTAATTACGGCAAGATGGAAAGAGGTGGGGTTAATATTAAATTAGAAACGTTATACAAACTAACTAATGCGCTTAACTGTGATTTTGAAGAGATAATGCCTTCTAGATTAAAGTATAAAATCACATTGGATTAAATACCATTATTTATAAAATGGATAATTACATCAACTTCGCTAACTAAAAAGTCAGGACAAGTAACTCTCGGTGTAATTAATGATTTTTATCAGTAAAATAGTGGATTATTAAAACCTAAAAACTCTAAAGTATTAACTCGGTAGGTATAGATTCTATGTCAGAAGCTAAAAACGAAGCAATTATTTATGCTGGATATGAATATCAGACACTTCATGGCGTAAGAGTTCTTGTACAATGGCTTAATGATCCTTTGCTTTATAAACGGGTTTGTATAGAAGCAGATGACAGTGAAAATGTTACCCCGCAAGGAGTAGACGACATAGTATGTGAAAGAGCCGATGGTAGATTCGATTACCAACAGGTCAAGTTCACAAATGACGTTGAGAAACATTTATTAACCTGGGATTGGTTAACATATATATCAGGTACTACCGAACGGTCTCGTTCGATCATAAAGAAAATATTTGATGCTATATCAAAAATTTCGGAGGGAAAGTTAGGTGACGTATCACTGGTCACAAATCGAAAGCCAGATCGAGAAATGTTCAAATGCCTAAAAAGTGAGAAGATCAACTTTAATGATATACCGCTAGATATACAGAGCCATTTAATTGAAAAAATGGGGTCGAAGCAATCCGTTATTAATCTATTTTCGAAACTTCACATTGTACATAGCCAAAAAAACTTAACTAATCTTGATATTGAAGTGACAGAGACGTTAAAAGATTATTCAAGTGAAGACAATATAAATAGATTAAAAAATGAAGCTAGGCGCTGGGCAATAATAAAAAATAGTCCAAATAATAAAAGTTGGATTACGTTAAATGATATTAAAGCGGTATTATCCAATGCGCGACCAAAACCAATACCGCAAGACTTCTTAGTCCCTGATAATTATAGTGTACCTGACGAAGAGTTCCATAATACGGTCCTCCAGACTGTAATTGATATTAGCAAAAAAATATTAGTAATATCTGGCCCACCAGGCCGAGGAAAGAGCACTTACCTTAGCTTTTTAACAAATCAAATTGAAAGTTATGAAATTCCTATCATACGTCATCATTATTTCTTATCAGTTGATGACCATACTAGTAACAGGTTTAGACCTCAAGTAGTTAAAAATGGCCTTTTAGTTCAAGCAGAGAGTCGTTATAAGGATGGCTTTGATTTAGCTTCAGATAAAAAAGAACTGTATTCTGTTCTGAAAGCATGTGGCCAATTTTATAAAGAAAAGAATAAACCTTTTGTTGTTGTGTTTGATGGATTAGACCATGTATGGCGTGACAATGATAAAGACAAAAGGCCCCTCGATGAGTTATTCAATTCTTTGATTCCAGCACCGGATAATGTAATTTATTTATTTGGGACTCAGCCTGTTGATGTAGAGTTACTGCCAACAAAGCTTATTAAGTTTCAACCTAAAGATACGTGGTTAGAGTTGCCATCAATGAATGAAAAATCCATTTATGACTACCTTAAGGTACAAATAGACGCAAAACGACTAAAATTAGCCGCGCATTCAAGAGATAAACGTTCTGTCTTAAAAACATCAACTAAAGCTTTGCATACCTTAACTAAAGGTCATCCATTACATGTAATTTATTCAACCGAATATCTTATTGCTAATGATTTACCATTGCTCGAATGGCAAATTAAGAAATTACCCAAATGTGAAGGTGAGACTATAACTAGTTATTACAATTCATTATGGAAAAATTTAACTTACCAACAACAAGATATAATTCATTTGTGTTGTGAGTTTCTTTTTTATTGGGACAAGTTTGCATTTCATCAAATGAATGCAGAGACAAGTGTTCAAGACGTAAATGGTGTTATTCATCTTTTATATGACTCCCCATCAGGAGTTCGCCCTTTTCATGAGAGTTTAAATGTTTTTGTTAAAAGTATTAAGGATCATAGAGAGCGAATTGGATATTTATTACCTCGTGTATGTTCATGGCTAAAAGACTATTCGCCAGTCCACACGAAAGATATCTGGTATTTTCAGTGCTTAGCAAGACAACAAGAACCACTTGCATTGATAGAAAATATCGATAGAGATTGGCTTTTAGATAAGTTGAGTAGAGGGTATTCACTTGATGAGCTAGAAGGTGTACTCAATGCTACCGAAAAGAGTGCTTTAAAAGTTTCTGGCTATGCTAAAGCCCATCATTTTCGTGGTTTGAAAATGCGTTTGATTAATGGACCTGAATTTCAAACTAGAGATAGAGATGAATTAACGATTCTTTCATATTTTTTTGCTCCTAACTCATTATTATTGGAATATTTAACTTCTTTTGATTTATTGTCGACTGTTGAATTATGTTGCTTGGCAATTGCGTTGTATTACAAAAATGATGAAACCAATGCCTTTAATATTGCTAAGAAAGCACTTAAGAGATATCAAAATGAAATTAAGTTTATTAACGATAGAGACCAAAGCTCTGATCACTCTGTTTTACTAATCAGAGCATTGGCGCTTACTGATGCATACAGCTTTACTAAAGATAAAATAGAAAAATGGCCTGATGAATACTTGAGAAGTTTAGCTGATTCCTATTGTGAAATGGGTAGTGTAGGCATGTTAATCGACCAATATTTAACTTGTCCGGAAGACCGAAAAAATTACTCTTACAAGGCATTTATAGTGTCATTAAAAGAAGAGGAAGACTTAACTGAATACTATGAGTTGGATTACAAACTTGATTGTGAATTAGTCGCATTTTTAGGACGATACTTAAAGGGGACAAAAGATCCAGTAGATATGTATAGTACAGACATTGAAACAGCTAACTTTCTTTCTGTTAACTCATATAGTAGTGAATTTTTTTCCTCTATTAATTTTGCTTATGATGCTTCTGGAGAATTCACTTGGCTTCCTATAAAGGACTCAAGCGGTAAAAGCTCCATAGAACGTGCAGATAGAACCGAGTATTTGAACGTTATTCGTGAGTTTGCAGTTATCTCATATAATTACTTGTCTGAAACTACCGAGTTTTCTTTGAAGGATATTCTTTACTTTTTTAGTCAACACACAATTGAATGTCCAACGAATCATTGGGAATCAACGGAGTTTGATAATTTTAACTATGAGTTAATCGAAATTGCAATTGACTTGTCATTAGTCATTAATCAAACAACGTTATCAAAAACTGATTTTGATCTTATTCTTTCTAATAAAAACTTCAATTTCCATAAGTTTATTCATAGGTATCAAAGTAAACCTTATGATTACTTATCAGATGAAGCAGTCAAGTTATTGCTAAACGAAGCCCATAATGTAATAGATTCTAAAATAGGAGACACCTCAGAGCTTTGTGAATCCAATTTACAATTAGCATCTATAGCATTTCGCCATAAATTTTATGAACTAGCAGAAAAAAGACTGCACTCTACTTGGGAGTTTGTAATTGGTTACGGGTATCATAAAGATTCAAATGTATTAACTTTATTAGAGTCTATTAATCATATTGGCACTTTAGAGCCTAAATCCGCTTTAAGTTTTGTAAAAGACATTTCACCTCAAATAAAATATTTAGATGAGTTTACTGATGGTGATGGTGCTTCACATGCGATTGCTTGTGCTAATGATATCCTTGCATCATACGATTTAGGTAGTTTAGCTCTAAAATATGCAGAAGAAACATATGATGGAGAAGCGTACCGGTCAGAGCAGTCACTAAGTTCAATGTTTTCAAAATGTGAATTAACTAGCTCAATTATTGAGAACATTGTTCGAACTGGGATATCAGAAGAAATAATTCAAATATTAACTAAAAGAAGTACTAATGGTGACTTAAACGCTTTGAAATTAGTAAATATTGCGAAAAAGCATAATGGTACTTTTAACGATATTGACAAAGTTACTCTAAGTAAAGAAAAAGAAGAAACAACCAATTTGGATTTTTCAAAATACAGACCTGAAAAATTTAACGAGCTTACAGAGCTACTTAAAAAAGATTACAGTAGCAAAAATCTTTTCATAGAATGGTTAGATTTTTGGGTTCAACAGGGCCGTGTGATTGACTTATTAAAATACACCTTGCCAGAAATAATCGAGCATAATCATTATCGTACAGAGGAACTATTAGATCGTTTTTTTGAATTAAAGCGAAAGAACAACGGTAAAAGAAGTGCTTTTAAATTACTGGTTCTAGCACATGAAAGGTGTAATGGATGGAATGAATATGGCTCTAGTATGGACTCAACTAAGCAGCGCTTAGATAAATTAGTCAAGTATTATCCAGAGAGAATAGATGAATTCTTAGCTTTAACAATGGGTTTTGATTTGAACTCAAGAGAATGCGTGAGTGAGCTAATCTTACCTCATGATCGCCTTGTCTATTTGTTAGCTAGTGCAGGAAGAATCGGTGAGGCTTTAGAGTTGGTATCTACGTTAGTTTCTAAATTTAAAGATGAAACACGTAGTATCGTATTGCCAACCCCTATCTGGGCCGAATCAGATAAAAGTTGTGATGAGTTGGCTTGGGTAATAACGCTTATTGCTCGTCTTCATATCCCCGTTTCTTCTGTGAAATGGTGGGTATGCCAAGAGTTGGCTTTGTTGTTAGTAAATAAATCTCACTCTAAACTCGTTGAAGAAAAACTGTTGAACGAGCTATCAATAAGAAACCTCGAATCAGAGGTTGTTGAAATAATAGCTGTCTTTGTATTGGCAAGCCAATTAGGTTATCAATGCAGTCTTGATGTGGGTGATTATATAAAAGCTCGCTCAGTTTTATCTGATTTTTTACTTCAAAAATATTTAACGAACCATGATTTAGGTAAATTTAAAGATACTTTGTATCCAATGCCTTTGTTCTCAGAAAAAACTCCTGATTATGTTAGAGCCGATGGTACAGATTTACCTGGTATTTTTTTAATAAGAATTAAGAAGCTCGGCGAAGCATTCGGATTCCCTTTCGAAGAGTTATATCAATCAAATTGGCAACAAACAAAGTCCTATGAACCTATTCGTAACTCTAGCGTCGATTATTATTTGAACTCAGGGGGGCATAGCCGAGGAACAACCACCGGCAATCTATTTACTCAAACTAGTCATCGAGGGCGCTCAGCATATTTAAGAGTGTTAAAAATAATGTTTGACTACTATGGTGCTCCAGAAGATATTTTTGACAATGATATATCAAAATTATTACCTTTTGACCCGTCTCTGATTGGTATTAAACCTATATACCCTTCATGGTTAGAGGGCATAGAATTACCTAAAAACGATGATGAAACGTCGATTGTAAAATTTATTTCAGAAGTGGCGAATAAGCTTAGTGAAATAGATGATAATCTAATATTAGGGGGGCTAGCTTTATCTATACAGGATAAGGAAAATAGTTTTTTTGATTTAGAAATTAAAAGGTATTGCAAACCTATTGCTCCTTCTGAAAGTCTTTTGGATGATTGGAGTATGCAAAACTCTTATGTTGGGAATTTAGTTGATGAAACATCTATTATTAATGTACATGATATCATTTCGAAAGACCCAACCCCTTTAGTTACAAGCACTTTTAGGGTTCCTAGAATCAGTCCATGGCATTCTGATATCAATTCTAGAGGTTTATTTACTCCAAGGTGCCAGATTAAAGGTAATAGCATAAAGGCAAACTCAGAAAGTGGTCTATTAAACTATAAAGTGAATGACGTTGAGATTGGTTACTTTGGTTACGCGAATAATCGGTGGCAAGCCAATTTTATAAGAGATTCAAAAGCTAATTGTATCACTTTTACAATCCTGAATAAGCAACAGTTAGATTCTTGGGTAAGTAAAGAGAGCTTAGATTTAGATAGGCAGTGCTTGGTTTGTAAGGTTAAGTCTTTTGAAAGAGACAGTAGTTATGGTGCATACACTTCTTCAGAGAAGGTAATAATAATATGATTAATAGCTATTCAATTAGCGTACACCCTAATCATAAATGACTGTCCAATGAAGCGTAAAATTAATCTAAGTTAATTTTATGCTTCATTCTTGATGAAAAATAACTCTGATTAGAACCACTGAATTGCATTTATCTTAGCCAGCCAATTACATTTAACAATGCCAATTACATTTAACAATGCCAATAATATTCGACCTTATTAGACCTCCCATCTTTGGATATATTGAATACTCCTAATACGCACTTTTGCCACATTCCGGACATTATGCATAAAGACAATAAACCTTGTTCGGATTAGATTTGGTATCGCTAACGAGGTTATAGAATTTATATTTTGGTTAAAATTATCTTTTTTTGACTTCCTGTATGACTTTGTAAAAGTCAAACTCGACTCAGGAAATGCATTTACCCCTCTGATACCGACCTAAAATCAAAGAAACCTAATTATACAACCTCAACGCCGCATTAAACGGCTGATGATTAAATTCGTATATCAGAAAAAAGACATACTATACCGCTCAATAAAAACGCGTAGAACATTCGCACTCAAGTAAGAACAATATTTTTGGTAGTCATCATCTTTTTCTACATCTGCGAAATCACATACTGACTTTATGGCGAATACTTTAGGTTTTGGATTGGAAGCATTCTCTACCGCAGAATACAAACCATATATTTCCATTTCAATACCTAAAACTTTCCTTTGCTGCTGGATTATCGTTTGAACGTACTCCGGATCGGCTATTACAGCAGCTCCCGTAGCCACAGGACCGAGTAACAGACGTGGGTTAGCGTTCACATGTTCCCCAAAATCATTTGTTAATTGTGGTAGAAGTGATTTGTCTGCTTTCAGTAATTCAAACTTTGAACGAATATCGGTTGAAGCGGTAAGTTGATGAGGAGAAACTTCAAAAGATGAGCTACCATTTTTTCCCTTTATTTTTCCTGATTGATAATCCCAAACACACTCGGCAAAGATAACATCACCAAAATTAGTATTTGATTTTATCCCACCACAAATTCCTGTCATTACAATCATTTTAGGCCGTAAAGCGTTAATGATACTTGATGTTTTATTTGCCGTTGCAACCATTCCCATACGACTAGCATGAGCAGCACAAACCTTTAATGCTTTATTATTAACTGTTACAGAACCTTCATATATAAATGTATTGTCATCGATAGGCTTGGGCTCAGACCAACTCCAATTTAACTTTAAAATTTCCGACAATTCAGGATCATCTAGAGCGCAGATAATGGCTAAATCATAATTGAATTCGAGTTTTTGCGATTCATTGGTAGATTGAAGGTACCTTACACAATTTTCAATTTTAGTGATCCAATTAGTACAAGATGGTTCATACCTAATGACTTGCCATGTTTGATTTTCAAATTGCTTGATAGTTTCGCTAACAGTATCCTTTTCAGCTGTGATCCCAACGATTTTTTTTGGCTTTTTATATTCATCATCACAATTGAGTTCATTCAATAAATCTTCAGAGTGTTTTTCGCTTGGCTCATCCTCTAGCCATAATGGAATGAGTAAGTCTAAAATCAGTAAATCATATTCTATAACCGCAAGTTTTTTTTTCGCATCCTCAGTACAAACAGCATAATCTACATCCTCTCTGGATAACCCCATATTATTCAGTAAGCTTTGAATTAATTTTTTATATCTAGTTCTTTCATCATCAACAATTAGTATTTTCATAACGTTATTTCAATAAACCTTCTTCTTGTATTATTTTTTTTAATGCTACTTGCCAATCACTAAAAGACGAATTGAAATGTAAAACACCTTTTAATATATTAGGAAATTCTTCCATCAATTCTTTGGTTAATTCCAGTAGTGTTACTTTACTCACCCCGTCTCGTTGAAATGCTGAGTAACCGGTAATGACTATGGTAGAGCAATCCCACTTTTCTATAGCCATTTCCCTTAAAACTTCTACCCCACCAAAACCTTGCGGCCTACCCCCGCTTTCTTTTTCACTAATATCAAAAGTCGGTAATGACATATCCAAAATTAACAGATCAGGTAAAGCATCTTCTAAATAATCAACGGCACTTGTTACAGATTTCAAATGGGTAATGGATACGTTTGGTACGAAGCTCTCAATATACCTTTTAATATGAACATATTTCGGTTCTTCATCTTCGACGATTAGCAAGTTATACATATTCTAATTGCTCCTGCTCAATGTTGATGACATGCAGATCATTTGCAATTGTTAAGCAAAATTTTCCATCAGCTTGTAACTCAAAATCTAGTTCACCTTTCGTAGTTTTATCAATACTAGCAGCTAATTTAAAAAAGCCGCTTTTCCCTTCGAGTTTAGGACGATCTCCTAGTGAACCGTTGCCAATTAATTTTTTACTTTGATTAATTTCAGCAAGAATTTTCTCCCGCTCACTCGCTTTGGTTGCATTAGTACAAATGATAGTAATTATTCTATCATCCTTATTAACTAATACCGTAAGATCTATAGTTGGAACCTTAATACCCGAATGCTTTTTAATGTTAGCTAATAAAATAAAAATTGTATCATTTAGAAATGTTAATTCATGTTGACGTAATTTTACATCGTCAACGTTTTCTATATTCACTTTTATTTTTGGCTTAAATGGCCTCAACATATCTAACGATGCACTTATTGACAGATTTAAGCCTTTTTGGATACTAATAATAATAGAGTCCATATCAATACCTACCAAAGGCGTAAACCAAGCCATAACATCTTCTAAAGAACGTTGAACGGCTGCAGTATTCTCTGTTAACGTTAGTTCGAAGTCATCAAAAGCACTATCATGACCCGATATTTTACGTGCATTTGCTTTTAACTTGTCAGCACTGTGCATGATCACCGGTTTAAGTTCGTTTTTTATGTATGCTTTGGTATTATCCAACGAAGGCTGTAAAAAGGACCAAAGAAATATATTAGCGTATTGAACAAAATCGTGAAAACTCGCATCTGTTTCAAGGATAAAGTGCTTTAATAAAGACATCGTTTGCAGGTTAAAATCTATTTTAATCAAACCTGTCGGGCAATCTTCGGTATTTAATTGAAAAATATTATCTCGGACATTAATAAGTTGATCATCAAAATCTTTCGCAAAAATAGCTAACAATTCATTTAATTCATCCTTTTTACATTGGGCAAGTGATTTAAACTTATCTACCCATGCATGATTATATTCAAAATCTTTATCTTCTGATTCTCTTGTTGTAATGATATTGGAAAACTCAAGGTGACTTCGAATTAAACCGATAAAAGATTGGTGCCTTATTCTTTTACTTAAATAATAATCTAGACCATATTTTGGATTAGTTAAAAAATCATTACTTGCTCTTGCGACAAGAGAAAGCAATACCGCATCAGCCTCATTGTCTGGGACAAAGGTAGTTTTTGTTGCGTTATCGGATTGAAGGAAATCATCTAATATTTCTTTGTAATTTTGATTCTTTGTTAACTTTATATCTAGTAGGTCTTTATAACGCTCGTAGTCTTCCTCAACCTCTTTAAATAACCAACGAGAATGTGCTTCCATATCAACGTAAATACGAGTCCTGTCTACCACCCTTTTCCCTGCTTCCATGAGCAAGTCATCGGCTATACTTTCTGATTCTAATTTATATTCTTGATGGTTTAATGGATCAAGTTTACATAGCGCTTTACAAATATCTTGCCTTTCATTTAAAACCGTCTTAGTGCCTTTTATTGCTTTGATATTATCAATCACTTGCGGAACACAGATGTAATGTAAAAAATACACAAGCTGAGCTTTAATTAAATCGCTTTCCTCATGCATTAGTTCAGAAGGTTTATTCACTCCAATTTTTTTTATGGCTTTTTTAGTCGCAATACGCGCATATGATAGTAATTTTGACTGATCTGTTTTCGCCCATCCAACAAAAAGAGCAATAGGTGCATCTAAAACATTTTCAGTTGAAGCGTAATCGTCAAACTCAAAATCTATCAAAGCATCCTGAAATGATACAATGTCTAAAATACTATAACTATACGGAACCGTTTGGTTGATCAGTTTAATAATATCAGCTCGGCTTCCTTGAAAAGACAAAGCATAAAGCTTCATTTGACAATAAATAAGCTGAAATAATGGCGCTATATTGGATTTTATTTCTTCAGGTAATAGCTTCAGGCAATTTTCAGTATCGTTATTAGCGAGCAAAGCTAAACATTTAATAATGGTGATGTGACAAGGTTCGTTCTCACGAGCGACTGGCTCTAATGCTCTTTTAGACCAAAAGGAATAGGTTTTGGATATTGGTATACTTAAAGTTGCATTATCAAGCTTCCTACCCAAAGGGACATCCTCGGCTCCAAAAAAGTGGCTATGCGCACTAATTAAGTGGAAACTCCATTGATTGGTTTCTTCACTGCTTGGTTTTAAGATAAAACTTAACCATTCAAAGATACCTCCAAACAGTGTCAGCCCACCATAATTTGCAGACATTTTAACTAAAGCATTAACTTTATCTGACATATTGTTATCAGATAAAGCACTTCCCATTATTTGATGTAGTTTATGAGGTTGAAGATTCGTTACTTTATTTTCTCTATTCGACAAAGCTAACCAACAACCCAAGTAAATATAATCCCATAGTTCTAGGCGATGATCAGATTTTTTATTGAAGATTTTATACGCTTTAATTACACCTTCATTATCACCACTTAAAATTAAATCTGATAAATGTGTATTTCTTTTAGCTAGTTGAAAAATACCTTTATCACCGGTTAGATGATAATTTATCTTACACAATCTAGGATCTGTGATATTTACAATTTTTTTCAAACCTTTGCTAACGGTAAGATCTAAAGATGAAATCCTATTAGGTTTTATCCACTGCAAAAGAACATTAGTCAATGTTTCATATAAATCATATATTGTACCCAGTTGCTCTATTTGTAATAAAAAAGCTAACCCTTTACTTTCTACAGGGATGGTACCTAAGATCCTATATGATAAATAATCTTTAAGTTCCTCGGCAATATGATTGCCTTTGAGCTTACCCTTCATATCTTGATTGAATTTTGCGAGTGATGTTCTTTCTTCATTCCGGACACTGGTAAAATAAGTTACGTAACTTAATACTCCGCTTGGCCAAATTGTTCTAACATCCGATGTATACTGTTTCTGAGCTTCGAGCCCTTGGATGGTTTGAATTACTGCTATTTTAAGTTGAATTGACCAAAAGCTCGCACCTAGTTCTTTTTCTTTCTTAGCAAGAACAATTAATGCATCTTCATAATTACCCTCTAAAATGAGGCTCTCAATGTTTTTCTTATAGGTTAAGTATTTGTTTATTTTTTTATACTCAAACGATAGTCGATTTACAATCCATGTTATCTCCGTTGCTAAATCAGTAGATTCAACATTAGCTGAAATAATTTTTAAATCTTCATAACCGATGAGATTATTGTTATATTCTGGGAGCTGGCTAATAATACTTTTGTTTATCCATGAGTTTATCTCATGAAAATCATTCTCGGCCAGTTTTACCCTGCAATCCATATACAACGATTTAATACCTTGCCTTAATATAGCTGTATCAGATGTTTTTTTATCTTTAATGAAAGTTTTCGAACGAAATGTGGATACTACCCCCCTGAATTTGTTCTTTATCTCATTTAATGCTGCTTCGTTACGCATATTCACTTTTTCCTTGTGCTTTATTAAAACAAGAATAACATTCTTAATGTTATTCTATATTTATCTCCCTCTATATCGAGCTTTTTTTGAAATGATTTACAACTAGTGAGGGATCATAGTTAGTGATTGATTTTACGCCATACCGACTTGCACACTTTTTTATCTTTAACCATAAGATCATTCTATCAAATAGGTCTCCAAGATATACGTTGTTAATTTCATGCGGTAAGAACGATTACAATACTTAAATGTATTTTTTGATAGATTATGTATTCCTGCGATAGTGAAAACTGTACTAAACAAGATGAAACATCCATTTTTAATCACTAAATCAGGAGTGAAATAAACTTATCAATTGATTAAAAAATATATGACAAATATTTTGAAGCTAATGTCCGTTCTGCACAAAGTGATCATATTTATCAGTGGCAACATAATGTTATTTAGTGGTCATTGTAAATGTGATTACGTGGCTGAGTTGAATGATAATGGCTGGCACTTATTATGTAATTGGATAGCACAACTGATGTAATTGGTTGGCTGCGCTAGATGGAATTGGGTGGCACTGATGTTAGAGATTTTTAATATTTCAGAAGACGATGAATGGATGTACTTTCGTTTTTCAATAAGTTATATAATTATCGATGTTGACCTATTATCGCTATACATAAGTTGACAATATTTAGCTTGTAATTACTTGTTAGGAATAGTTGTGGTCTTTCTCTTTGGTATGAGCCAGTTCATGCACCACAATCATCGACAGGAATGGCAATGGTGCCTTCTTAAAGATCCGCGCAATACGAATTTCTCGTTTCGCCTTAAGTTTCTTTCCTTGCACTCGACTAATGTAGGTATGAGTACCTAATGCATTTTTAATGACATGAATTTTATCATCAAACGCGACCTTACTAATCGGTATCGATTGCTTCAGGAATTTACTTTTAATGCCTTGGACATAGCTATAGAGTTCTTTTTCAGTCGTTACTTGATGACATTGTGGA
>Ga0105354_1000675_pt1 | contig 21061 bp, 18 predicted proteins | sample GOMGulsemesocosm_FD_83658 | JGI IMG/M metagenome (GOLD analysis project Ga0105354, IMG submission 83658) | Methane-oxidizing microbial communities from mesocosms in the Gulf of Mexico - GOM9B Gulf of Mexico | ecosystem: Environmental > Aquatic > Marine > Cold seeps | place: USA: Gulf of America...
ATACGTTTTGACAGAATGTTATTTTCTTCAATGATGTACCCTGCTGATTACGGATTTATCCCTGAAACTTTAGCATTAGATGGTGATCCATTAGATGTATTAGTATTAGGAAATGAACCAACATTCCCTATGTGTGTTATGGAAGTTAAGCCAATTGGTGTATTCCATATGGCAGACGAAAAAGGGCCAGATGAAAAAGTTATCTGTGTACCAGTTTCTGACCCTATCTGGAACAACTTAAATGATTTATCAGATTTGAATCCACACTTAGTTAAAGAAATCACTCACTTCTTCCAAGTTTATAAAGATCTTGAAAAGAAAAAAGTAGATATCGGTGGATGGGGAGATGCTAAAGAAGCATATGACATTTTAGACAAGTGTATTGAGCGTTACGAAACAAGCGAGCACAAAACAAACGGGGACTTTACAATCTAGTATTTTCCAATACAATATAAAAAGGCGATATTCATTTTGAGTATCGCCTTTTTTCATTTCTCATTGATTTTTAATACTTTTAGAAGAACTAATCTTTTAAACCAAAAATAATTTATGGAATCAATGATGATTTACATGCCAATTGCTGCAGCAGTTATTGGCCTAATCTACATGTTTATAAAAAAAGCATGGGTTATGAAACAAGATGCTGGAGATGGTAAAATGAAAGAAATTTCTGACCATATCTACGAAGGCGCTTTAGCTTTCTTAAACGCTGAATACAGGCTACTCGCTATTTTTGTGTTAATCATAAGTATATTACTTGCTTTAGTATCTTATATAGTTCCAACCACACATTGGCTTATTGTAATAGCTTTTATTTTAGGGGCGATATTTTCAGCATTAGCTGGTAATATGGGAATGAAAATAGCAACTAAAACAAACGTAAGAACCACTCAGGCAGCACGAACAAGTTTGCCTAATGCTTTAAACGTTTCCTTTGGCGGTGGAACTGTAATGGGGTTAGGTGTTGCTGGTTTAGCGGTACTTGGACTAACCGCCTTTTTTATTTTTTTCTTTCATTTTTTTATGGATGGCACATGGACATCAGTTGATGATATGACTATTGTTTTAGAAACTCTTGCTGGATTTTCTTTAGGAGCTGAATCAATTGCTTTGTTTGCACGTGTTGGAGGCGGTATTTATACCAAAGCTGCCGATGTTGGTGCCGATTTAGTTGGTAAAGTTGAAGCAGGGATACCTGAAGACGATCCTAGGAACCCAGCAACAATTGCTGATAACGTAGGAGATAATGTTGGGGATGTTGCTGGGATGGGAGCCGATTTATTTGGATCCTATGTTGCCACGGTATTAGCTGCAATGGTATTAGGAAACTATATCATTAGAGATATGGGCGGAAGTATAACTGATACTTTTGGAGGAATTGGACCAATTTTGTTACCAATGGCAATTGCTGGAGCTGGAATCATCATTTCGTTAATTGGCACCATGTTAGTAAAAATAAATAGCAATGATGCAAAAGAACCTCAAGTTATGGGCGCGTTAAATATAGGAAACTGGGTTTCAATTGGCTTAGTAGCCATATCATGCTTTGTATTTGTTAAATGGATGCTTCCTGAAACGATGCAAATGAATTTCTTCGGAGAAGGTTTACAAAATATTTCATCAATACGAGTGTTTTACGCCACATTGGTTGGGTTATTTGTTGGTGGTGTTATTTCATCAATTACAGAATATTACACAGGGTTGGGTAAAAAACCAATCTTAGAAATTGTACAAAAATCCAGTACGGGAGCAGGGACTAACATCATTGCAGGTTTAGCAACAGGTATGATTTCTACTTTTCCATCTGTGCTTTTATTTGCTGCAGCTATATGGACTTCTTACGCTTTAGCGGGGTTTTATGGTGTAGCATTAGCCGCCTCTGCAATGATGGCAACTACAGCAATGCAATTAGCTATTGATGCCTTCGGTCCTATAGCTGACAATGCTGGTGGTATTGCAGAAATGAGTGAACAAGATCCGATTGTTAGAGAACGTACTGATATCTTAGATGCTGTTGGGAATACAACTGCTGCAACAGGTAAAGGTTTTGCAATAGCGTCTGCTGCATTAACATCATTAGCGTTGTTTGCTGCTTATGTTACATTCACCGGAATTAATGGAATCAATATCTTTAAAGCACCTGTTTTAGCAATGCTTTTTGTTGGTGGAATGGTACCTGTAGTTTTCTCTGCCTTAGCAATGAATGCAGTTGGAAAAGCTGCTATGGAAATGGTATATGAAGTTAGACGTCAATTTAAAGAAATTCCAGGAATCATGGAAGGAACTGGAAAACCCGAATACGATAAATGTGTTGCTATATCTACTAAAGCTTCCCTAAAGGAAATGGTGCTTCCAGGGCTACTAACTATCTGCTTCCCTTTGTTAATTGCTTTTGTTCCACTTTTGTTTGGAATGCCTAAAATGGCTATAGCTGAAATGCTTGGTGGTTATATGGCTGGTGTAACTGTTAGCGGTGTGCTATGGGCTATCTTTCAAAACAACGCTGGAGGGGCTTGGGATAATGCTAAAAAATCTTTTGAAGCTGGTGTAGAAATTAATGGTGAGATGACCTACAAAGGATCCGATGCACATAAAGCAGCTGTTACAGGTGATACTGTAGGTGATCCTTTTAAAGATACTTCTGGTCCATCAATGAATATATTAATTAAACTTACTTGTTTAATCGGATTAGTTATTGCTCCTATTTTAGGAGGACACTCAGCTACTACTCATGAAACTAACTCTAAGAATATTCAAAAAGAAATTAAAATTGAATTTACCGAAAATGGTCTTGAGAATTCTTCTGCTACAATTATAACGACCACTACTGAAAACGGTATTTCTAAAATACAAAAGGAATCTATTATTGGGGATTTCAAAACTATTAAAAAGAGAATTACTAAAATGAAAAACGAATAGCAACCCCTATTTATTACAACAAAAAAGCCAGCTTAATAAGCTGGCTTTTTTGTTGTATATTTTTCTACTAAAACAATCCGTTTATTTCAGCATCTATTTTATGTATAATACTTCCTAAATCTTCTGGTTTATCAACAAAGTTTAAATCATCAACATCAATTACCAATAACTTACCTTTATAGTCGTGTATCCAGGCTTCATACCGTTCATTTAATCTACTTAAATACTCAATACTTATCGTATTCTCATAATCTCTACCTCGCTTATGAATTTGTCCTACTAAATTAGGAATAGAACTTCTTAAGTAAATTAATAAATCTGGCCCTTGAACTAACGACTCCATTAAATCAAATAATGATCGATAATTTTCAAAATCCCTATTAGTCATTAACCCCATAGAATGTAAATTAGGCGCAAAAATATGAGCATCCTCATAAATGGTTCTATCCTGTATGGTATCCTGACCGCTTTCTCTAATTTGCAACACTTGCCTGAATCTTGAATTTAAAAAATATACTTGTAGATTAAATGACCAACGTTCCATTTTATTATAGAAATCATCCAAATATGGATTATCAACAACATCTTCAAACTGAGGTTCCCAGTTATAATGTTTCGCCAATAACTTTGTTAAGGTTGTTTTCCCAGCTCCAATATTTCCTGCAATTGCTACGTGCATATCTATTCTTTGTTCAAATTAATTTTAAAAGAATACAATTCTTTCCCGTTGTAAATATACAAGGTTTCATTTGTTACTGAAAAATCTTTAATAGATAATTCTGGAAGCGTTATTATTTTAGGAGTTTCATCGGCTACAGCTAATAAGTACAATTGATTATTTTTCTTTAAAATAAAATAATCCTTATAATAAATAAACGCATCGTATCCTTCTAAAACATAACTATTTAATTGATTACCATATATATTATATTGTAATAGCTTAGCTTCAGTCAATACCCAACAAAAATTATAATTACTATAAAAACCTACAATAGTTTCTTGAATTGATTGACTCGAAGCCTCAATAATATCTTGTTGTGGATTATACACTTGCAATTGTTGTGTATCTCCATTAAAAATCCAAAATCGCTTATTACTTGCGACAGAGGCATGTGAAATTGTATTAAAACTATTGGATTGATTGAAATCAATTTTACTAATTTCACCTAATCTTCTATCCAGTTGAATTACTGTATTAAAATTTTTATAAAATAATGTAGACTCTAACGAATTTAATATGTCAACTGAATTAAGTGAACCGTATAAATTATTTTGGTAAGAATGATATTCTAATTCTGTTTGCTTAGATAATTCATTATTTTTTATATAAAACAGTTCATCAAACATATTTACACCAATAAAATTATCAGCCTCCAATTTGATTACTTCTTTAAAAGTTACTTCTATTCCTTCTTGTGCTTGACTAAAGAAAGAAGAGCTAAAGAATAATATGTAAATTAATCGTTTCATTATAACAGGAAAAATACAACAATTTAAGCAACTAACACTAATAACTATCAAATTCCAAATACTCTATTGAATCATATTTTTTTTTGATTTAATAGAGCTAAAAAAGCTACACAAATAAACACTAAAGAGTTTTCATGTATTCTATTAACTCCCATTTCTCTTTATCAGTTAATTTAGTTCCATACAAATGCCCTGTATTATAATTCCCCGAAATAGAGGTATCATATTTAAAATTATACTTATTCACTTTTGTTTCAAACCCAATATTTTTTGGATCAAATTCTTGGCTTCCCACATAAAAAACATCAACTCGTTCTTCTTCCGGTTTTAATAACTCCCATATATTAGGTACAGATCCATTATGTAAATACGGAGCTGTAGCCCAAATACCATTTAATGGCCTCGCCTTATAAGATGGCGTAGCTATTGCATTAAAATTTGAAGTAGCGATATCCAAATGAGATATTTCGAGTCCTTCTACAGTCCCAATAATATGATCAAATAAAGCCCCTTCTACTGCATTTGTTAAAATTTGTGCTTTATAAGCCGTTTTACCAAAAACGGCATCATCACCTAATTTAATTTTTTTATCTTCCAATATTCCTGTAGCAGCTTTATGAGTTGCATTCATTGCCATTAATGGGTCTGTCCCAATAGTATTTAAGGCAATCATTTCTGCAAAAACTCTTCTATCTGGGTTAGTTCTTTCTATAGTAGAATGACAACTAACGCAGTTATTAGCGTACAATATTTTACCTGCATTTGCCTTTTCAGTATCAATAGCCTTTAAGTATTGTTCAGGCCATTTTGGCGACCATAGGCTTTCCATCCACTTTTCAAGTCTTCCTAAATTGGCAACTTTTGCTGAAGACGGATAAAGCACTCCAGGTTTAATATCTAAAGTTCCAAACACACCTAAAACTTCTCCTACATTTCTACCGATAGGTCCTGGACCATGATTTGAAAGTAAACCGTTCCACTGTACTAAATCTGATTGAGGAGTATCCCACAAAAATGGATACGAAACTGGAGCATTAGGCTCCTCTTTATTTTCAGGCATCTTTAAATCATGAACAGTAACCATATTAAATATTTGCCCAAAGGCATCAACTCTTGAAAAACCATAAGGCTCTTTGGTTTCATTTAATGCATTTCTACTTTTTAACTCTTCAGTAGCTTTAAAAAATGAATTCTTAAGCTGCATTGCCGATTCCTGACTATAATCATCTCCCAGTACATTTTTAGCAAACCTTTCAAACTTACTAATACCTGCAACTGTTATGTGCATTGCTTTTTCCATATCTTGAAAAAAGGATTGATAATCAGCCATTGCAGGAGCTCCATCAATAATCATTGTAGTTTCGCCATATTTTACTTGTCCTGTATGACAAGCAGCACAATTCACCCCTACGTAATTAACCCCCTTTTCTTTATTTTTCATAAAACCAATAGGTAAACCATCAGGATTTAATTCTGATGGACTTTGCGGAATATACTTATACCTATTTATGTTTTTAGTACTTCTAAAAAGCTCTGTAGAATTCTCTTGTTCCAACCATAAAAACCAGTCATAACGCATTATTAAAGAGCCTTGAGTTGTAAACCAGAACTTTTGCTGTATTTCATTGTCCCAACCTTGTTCAAGTTGAACCGTCTTAGAAGTATTTGTTAATGCTATATCGTGTGAATCTTTTTTTTTAATTTCAGTATACTGATTCATTTCACCCCTACAATTTATAAGTAATAGGATGAATATTAAGCATAAAGCAATTAACGGTATTTTGTTTTTTAAAAACATAAAAAGGTTTTTGACAATGATTTTCAATTACGAATATTTGGTAGTATCATAAATACACCCCAATACTCAAGGCTTTTTACCCTTCAACAAAACTTATAAAATAACGCTCGTTAATTACGGTAAGTAATACCTGGTTTTAAATACAGGTATTTATACGGTGTTTATTTAAGTGCGATTAAATGATCCTATTTTACTTCCGAAAACTATATGAAAAATGAATTATTCAACAATACTATATTAATCGCAAATTAACTTGTATCCAAACCCACGTACATTGACGATTTGTATACTTTCATCCTTTTTTAATTTCTTACGAAGCTTGGTAATAAATACATCCATACTACGTGCATTAAAAAAATCGTCATCTCCCCAGAGTTCTTTTAATACTTTAGATCTGTCTAATACTTGGTTTTTATTCTGTAATAAATGGTGTAACAAATGTGCTTCACGATGTGTAAGGGTTATTTTTTCTTCTGCTAAATATTGTAAGGTCTGTTTTGGGAAGTCAAAATTATAATTACCTATACCTGATAAGGAAATGGTTTTTTGAACTTTTGATCGGCTTAATAAATTATTTATTCTAACAATTAGCTCTTCCAGACTAAATGGTTTTTTTAAATAATCGTTCCCACCAATACTAAACCCTTCCACTACATCTTTAGTTTGCGATTTTGCTGTTAGAAATATAATTGGGATAGCATCATTTTCTATACGAATTTCCTTAGCCAAGGTAAACCCATCTTTTTTCGGCATCATTACATCTAATACCAATACATCAAAATTCTGCTCTTGAAATACATTATAAGCAGCTTCTCCGTCAGTAACCAGCTCTACTTTAAAGTTTCTTGTCTCCAAGCTCTCCTTTATTATTTGCCCTAAAGACAGTTCATCTTCCGCTAATAATATATTAATTACTTTATCCATTTGGTAGCGAAATTTTAAATATAGTTTGTTCTTTTTGCAATTCTAATTGAATGGTTCCCTTATGTTTTTCTATTATTTTCTTGGTGTAATACAAACCAATTCCAAACCCCTTTACATCGTGTCTATTTCCTTTTGGAACTCTATAAAACTGTTCAAATAATTTTTCCTTGTGGTGGTTTTCCAGACTTGTTCCGCTATCAACTATATTAATAATTACATGTTTAGCGTCAAGTTTTAATAGAATTAAAATCTTATCACCTCCATACTTTACTGCATTATCAACGATGTTATTAATTGCGTTTTCAAAATGAAATACATCCAAATTCACAAGTGTTTCTTTTGACAAGGACACAAACTTCAATTCTTTTTTTAAAGTAGCGACTTGAAATTTTTCTACAATAGTTTTAAGCAGGTCGAAAACATTTACTTCTTCTTTATTTAACACCAAACTATCACTATCCAGAGTTGCAGTTTCTAATAATTTTTCTACCATCACATTTAATTTTGACAACTGATTTGTTGACATGTCTAAATACCGATTAGTTCGCTCATTATGTTCTACTTTATTAAAGCTTTTAATACTTTCCAAGGCCACACTTATTGTAGAAATTGGTGTTTTAAACTCATGAGTAATATTACTTATCAAATCGTTTTTCACTTCTGCTAATTGCTTTTGATTTTTAATGATTTTTAATAGATAAAACAAGCTAGCCACAACTGCTAGAGCTAACACTAAAGACAGTAAAATCCCTAACCTACCTTTTTTCAAGACTTCAAAATTAGGTTTGATAAATTGTAATTGTAACTTCTCGTTTTCATTAACATAAGTAGATTTAGAATGCACTTGCGTAATGTTATCCCTATTTAGTTTCAAATTTGAATCATAAAAAACGGTATCTTTCTTCAAATGTAATATTGAGTAATTCAAGTCTATTTCTTTTTGTTTAAACTGGAGCTTCAATAGTGAATCGATTATAGAATAGGCTATCGTCTCACTTGAAAAGGAAATAAATATAGGTTGTAAATCTTTAATTCTTTTTAAACTATCAAATGACTTTTCTCCTTCAAAAACTCTTACACTATTTTCGTTTCCCTCGTTATGTTTTACGATAACAGTATCTAAACACTTATGTTTTTCAAGCTCATGATCTTTGCCTAACAATCCTTTGGTTATATTAATAAAAAGAGAATCCGTATCAATCAAGTCTCTTTCTTCTTCCGTACTTATTATTTTTATTTCTGAAATTGAAAACGAAGAAGTATTATTCTTTTTTGTTATTGACTTAATCTTTTTAGCCGAACTCATAATAGAATCCAAATCTTTAAAGTTCGGTTTATCTCCATCCGATATAATTGTTAGATATTCCTCTTTTGCCAACGCTGCATAATACTCTTCTATAGAATTATCAAAACTAATTTGAATTTCATTCACTAATTGTCGTTTATTCTCTTGGTAATTTTTATAATTCCAATAAAACTGTACTCCAATTGTTACTACTATAGTTACTGCAATAAAACAAAATATCTGTTTATATTTCTTTTCATTCATAAGTTCAAAAGTAACTGATAATTCCTTAACAAAGGGGAGCTTAACAGTCGTTAACACTCATTAACTATAATAACCACTATTCCTTATCAACTTTGCAGCGAGATTACGTTATTAAATTATGAGAAACACAATGACATTACTATTCCTTTTTTGCAGTACTATTTTTTTGGCGCAAAATAATTTCGAGGAGAATGAATTAATTTTTGAAAACTTAAAACTAGAAATAACAATTGACTCTAAAGATGATATAAAAGACATCAACTTAAGTGACATCAAATCTATTTTTAATCAATCCAAAGAGAACCAACCTATAGATTTAAATATTCATTGCAATAACATTACTAGTATAGGTACAGAACTAGTCACAAATTTATCTTTTAATATAAAAGGCAACTCTAATGACATAAGCTTATTAATAAAGAAAATAAAAACTATTAAAAAAAATATCAAAAAATACTATAACAATCAAAAAATGAACAAATGAAAAAAACAATCCTTTTACTTACAGCAATCCTTTTTTCGTGTGTATTATTTGCACAAAAATTTCAAGGAAAAGCTATTTATAAATCTAAAAGAAAAATAGATCTTAAGTTAGATAGTACTCAAGTAGATACTGGCATGCATGAAAAAATGATAGAAATGCTTAAAAAACAATTTGAAAAAACATTTGTTCTAACCTTTGACAAAAATGAATCTATTTATAAAGAAGATGAAAAACTTGGAGCTCCACAAACTTCAGGAATAGAAGTAATCATGGCTAATTCTAGTGGTTCAGATATTTTGTACAAAAACACAAAAGAGAATAGATTCACTAATCAAAATGATGTTTTTGGAAAAATATTTTTGATAAAAGACTCATTAGAGAAGTTAAATTGGAAACTAGAGAATGAAACTAGAAATATTGGGGAATACACATGCTACAAAGCTACCTTAAAAAGAGAAATTGAGGATATCGAAAGTAATATTAACTTTAGTAGAGACAATAATACTAAAGAGGACGAAACAACTTATAAAACAAAAGAAATAACCATTACTGCTTGGTACACTTTAGCAATACCTGTTAGTAATGGACCTGGGACTTTTCATGGGCTTCCCGGACTAATACTTGCTGTCAATGATGGCTCTGAAACTATCGTTTGTAGTAAAATAGTTCTAAATCCTAAAAACAAAGCTAATTTCTCAGAACCTACAAAAGGTAAAGTTGTTACTCAAGAAAAGTTTGAATCCATTCTTGAGAAAAAAATGAAAGAAATGGAGGAACGCTACAGACCAAATTCAAGAGACGGGGAAGCTATTGAAATCCGAATTGGAGGGTAAATATTTTGTTAACAAAACTTTAACACTCTCCAATTAAACCTTTGATCAAAAAGTTATTCTAACACTGTAACATAAAACGAAATGAATCGTCTTATTAGAATATCATTAAAACAGATCAAAAAATGAAATTTATTGCAACTACTTTTTTAGCTTTATTATTTACTGCAACATTATTTGCCCAAGATTTTCAAGGACAAGCAACTTATCAGTCAAAAACATCTGTTGACATAGATAAATGGGGAGGTGGAAACATGTCGCCTGAACGTAAAAAAATGATGGCTGAACGCATGAAAGGTATGTTTGAAAAAACATATGAATTAACATTCAATAAAACTGAATCAATCTATAAGGAAGAAGAAAAATTATCCGCACCAGGTCAAGGAGGAGGTCATTGGAGAGGAATGATGAGTAGCTTTACTCCTGGAAAACAATATAAAAACATAAAAGATCAATTAGTATTACAAGATCAAGAATTTTTTGGAAAGCAATTTTTGATAAAAGACTCTCTTCCAAAATTAACATGGAAAATGGAGAGCGAAACAAAAAAAATTGGTCAATACATGTGCTTCAAAGCTACTACTGTGAAGAAAATTGATGAAATGGACTGGAGAAGTATGCGTAGAAGAGGTAAGAAAAAAGAGGATGAAGAGAAAGAAAAAGATTCTACCAAAATAAGTAACGACCCTATGAAGGATATCGAAATACCAAAAGAAACAGTTGTTACCGCTTGGTATACCATGCAAATCCCTGTTAGTCAAGGACCAGGTGAATACAATGGTTTACCAGGGTTGATTTTAGAAATTAATGCTGATAAAACTACCATTTTGTGTACTAAAATAGTTTTAAACCCTTCTGAGAAAAAAGAAATCAAAGCTCCTTCCAAGGGAAAAGAAGTTACAAGAAAGGAATACAATGACATTGTAAAAAAGAAAATGGAAGAAATGAGAGAAATGTATGGTGGTCGTAGAGGAAGAGGTCACGGTAGAGGTCATTAACCCACCAGTGGAATTAACTCTAAAGACTCCCTAAAAATGAATTGACCATTTACAAAAAACACAAATTCACTCATATCTTATATATACACTGAAAAACTACCAAAACTGTAGTTAAAACTAATTCAATTAACAAAAATGAAACACCTATTAACAGCACTACTATTAATAGTAGCCAGCTATTCTTTTGCCCAAATTAAAGTAGAAGGAGTGGTAAAAGATAGTATCGGAACTCCTTTAGATTTAGCAAATGTTATTGCAATAAACCAAGAAACAAAAGCTTTAGACTCTTATGGAATAACTAATGACAAAGGCCGTTATAAACTAAACCTTAAAAAAAATGCAACTTATAAACTTCAGGTAAGTTATATAGGAATGAAAAGCTTTGAGGAAATCATAACTACAAAAGAATCTGACATCTCAAAAAGCTTCAATTTAATTGAAGATAACACATTAGATGAAATAGAGTTGACTTACGAAATGCCTGTTACCATAAAAGGAGACACTTTAATTTACAATGCTGACTCTTTTAAAAATGGTACTGAACGTAAACTTGAAGATGTATTAAAAAAACTTCCAGGAGTAGAAATTAATGATGATGGGCAAGTAGAAGTAGAAGGAAAAGTTGTTGGAAAAGTGATGGTTGAAGGGAAAGACTTCTTTGATGGCGACTCAAAGTTAGCTACAAAAAATATCCCTGCAAGCGCAGTTGATAAAATTGAAGTTTTAAAGAATCATTCTGAGGTTGGCCAATTAAGTGGTGTACAAAACAATCAAGATAATATTGCCTTAAATATTAAATTGAAAGATGGAAAAAAGAATTTTTGGTTTGGAACAGTAACTGCTGGAGGTGGTATTTCTGACGACAACGAATTATACTTAGCACAACCTAAACTGTTTTATTATAGTCCAAAATACAGTGTTAATTTTATTGGAGACTTAAATAACATTGGGGAGGTTGCCTTTACACGTCGTGATTATTTCAAATTTACGGGAGGTTTTAAAAACCCAAGCAGACAAAGCGGGACTAATATTAGTCTTGGAAATAACGACTTAGGTTTCTTAACCCTTCAAAACAACAAAGCAAAAGACATTAACACTAAGTTTGGTGCAGCAAACTTTAGTTTCGCTCCTAATAAAGTTTTAGACATCAGTGGTTTTGGTATTTTCTCAAGTAACAGAAATGAATTACAGGAAAACAATACAATAGAATATACTAATGATAATAACCCATTAACACCAATAATACCCACTGAATCAACACAGAATAGCACTTCACAAAAGAGTGACTTAGCTATGTTAAAACTGAGTGCTAAATACAAACCAAATAGCAACAATCAGTTAGATTACGATATACTTGGTAGAACATCAAAAGAAACACAATATCAAAACACGTTATCTTCTGTATTAGGAAGAATTGATCAAAATGAAGAAACAAACCCTTATAGCATTAATCAGAATTTAAATTACTATTACACATTAAACGAAAAGAATATATTTTCTTTTGAAGCACAACATTTATTACAGGATGAAGACCCTTTTTACAACGCTATAATAGAAAACTCAGACGGAAACGGAACTGGAGACTCATACTATAACACTGCAAGTAATTTAGATTTAAAATTAGACCAAGAAAACTATAATATAAATCAAGAAAAAAGAGTAAAGTCTAACCAAGTAGATGCTAAGCTTGATTACTGGAATATAATTAACGACAAGAGTAATATTAATATTACTCTTGGAAACTTATATAGCTCTCAAAAGTTTAACACTAATCTTTTTCAATTTCTTACAAATAACACACCTTATACACCAACTCCTACAAATGGAGATTTAACCGAGAATAGGACTAAATATAATTTTAACGACGCATATGTAGGACTACATTATCGTTTTATAACTGGTAAATTCACCTTTACCCCAGGAATTTCTGGTCATGCATATAGCGCCAAAAACTCACAGTTCGGAGCAACACATACTGATAATTTCTTTAGAATATTACCCGATTTTAATACTCGAATTCAATTAAAGAAATCTGAGAATATCAATATTAATTACAGTATGAAAACTAATTTCACTGATGTGTCACAATTAGCAAGAGGTATTGTTATGAATAATTACAATTCATTCTTTTCAGGAGAACCTACTTTAGAGAGCGCCTTGTCTCACAATGTAAACGTGACTTACTTTAGTTTTAATATGTTTAACTATACTAATGTTTTTGCTAACATTAATTATAATAAAAATATCAACGGAATTAGAACTATATCTACTCCAGGAAGTGTAATTAGAACAAGTACTCCTTTTAATTCTGATTTCTCTGACGAAAGTGTTAGTGCTAATGGTAGATTTCAAAGGACATTCGGAAAATTAAGAGCAACTGTTAGCGGTAATTTTAGCTACTCTAAAAACACTAATTTCTTTGGGTTAACCCCAACAAAATATGAAAACTACACACAAACATACAGAGCTCAATTTAGAACTAATTTCAAAACCGCTCCAAATGTAGAAGTAAGCTACAGATATACAATACAAGATAATGATCAAGGTTCTACACGATCTAAATTCTACACCAAAGCTCCATCAATTAATTTTGATGCCCTTATATGGAAAGTATTGACTTTTAAAACTGAATATACTTACAATAACTTCAGTGATGAATTTAGAACACTTAATGATTATCAATTTTGGGATGCTTCGTTAGCCTATAGAAAAAATCAAGATAGTAAGTGGGAGTTTGAATTAAAGGCAAGTAACTTATTAGATACTCGATCTCAAACAAACTCTAACACAAGTAGTATTTCCACCAGTGTAACTGATTATTATATTCAACCACGTTTTTTAACTGCAAGAATAATATATAGTTTATAAAACATCTGATTAGTCAATATAAAAAAGCCCTTTGAATTAATTCAAAGGGCTTTTTTATACTATAGTTTTCCTACCAATCTATCGGCTGGTAATCTTTTAAAAACTTACCACACCAATGCTTCCCTGTATTGATTCCATCTATTAACGGATCTAATACTCTTGCAGCGCCATCAACAATATCTAATGGAGGTTGAAAATCGTGTACATCAACTTTATGTTTCGATAATTCTGCTGGATCTTCATCAGTAACCCAACCAGTATCTACAGCATTCATGAATACCCCATCTTTTGCAAAATCTAATGCAGAAGTATGTGTCATCATATTTAAGGCTGCTTTAGCCATATTGGTATGTGGGTGACGATCTTCTTTATAAAATCTATGAAATTTCCCTTCCATAGCTGATACATTTATTATGTGTTTCTTTCCTGTATTCTCACTACGCATAAGCTTAGCAAGCCTATTACACAATACAAATGGTGCAACTGCATTTACCAATTGTACTTCAATCATTTCCGTAGTTTCGATTTCACCAAGCTTCAAACGCCAACTATTTGTTTTACGCAAATCTACTTGTTGTAAATCAGCATCTAATTCCCCTTCAGGAAAAACCTCACTTGCTTGTAATGAGTTATCAAAACTATATGGTATTTGTGATAATTTAGCTGAAGATCGTATTCCTATTCCTGGTTCTGGTCCATGCCATGAAACAGGCAGCGTATTATTTTTCTCCGATGCTTTTACCTCAGTAGTTAAATCTTCTAATTCCTGCAAACATGAATTATGATCCGCTAACAAATTTTGTGCAAATTGTGGCAACGACTCAATAGGCTTTTCTTCCTTATTCATTAAATGCTGATAAAAACCTGCTGGTCTACGCACTGTTTGTGCAGCATTATTAATTAAGATATCTAATCTATCGTATTGTTGTTCAATAAAATTACAGAAAATCTCAACACTTGGAATATGACGTAAATCCAATCCATGAATTTTTAATCGATGTCCCCATTCTGAAAAATCTGGTTCTTTGGAATAACGTAATGCCGAATCTACTGGAAAACGTGTAGTTGCAACAACTGTTGCCCCTGAACGTAATAATATCAATACAATATGGTACCCTATTTTCAATCTCGAACCTGTTACAACTGCTACTTGCCCTGTTAAATCTGCTGTTTGAAAACGTTTTGCATAATTAAAATCTGCACATTCAGGACACATAGTATCGTAAAAATGATGCATTTTAGTATACACTGTTTTACACACATAACAGTTTCTTGGAGATTCTAATTCTCCTATTTCTTCATCTTTGGGGATTTCTAAAAGTGTTGGCGCAATAAAAACTGTTGCTTCACGAGCACTACGTATTCCTGTTTTCTTACGTACATGCTTATCACGCTCAATCATTTTACGCTTAGCAGCCTTTTTCGCATCCTTTCGTCTTTGCTGAAATTTGTCTCTATTTGGTCTAGAAAGCATTCCTGCAGCTTTCATTAAAGCGATACGTTTTTCTTCAGGGAGGTCAAATACTTGATTGGTATTTTCAGATAATCTTTCTAAAATAACAATGCATTTTTCAATGTCTTCATTACTCACTTCGGCACTCACCTCTTCATTCATTTTCTTCATATATTACACCTTTATAACTAAACTCATTTCAGTTTAATTAATCAGACCCACTGGTGGGCTAACTTTTATTCGCTAATTGTCCACAAGCTGCATCAATATCTTTTCCTCGAGAACGACGAACAGTAGCTGGGATTCCATTTTTTTCTAATTGATGTAAATACTCATCAACCATGCTTCTGTCTGCTTGTTGAAAAATCCCATCGTCAATAGGATTGTATTCTATAATATTAACTTTACAAGGCACATAACTACAAAATTTCAATAATGCTGTAATTGCTTCTTGATTATCATTAATTCCTTTCCATACAATATATTCATAAGAAATTCGGCTTTTAGTTTTCGCATACCAGTATGCTAAAGCTTCTCGTAAATCTTCTAACGGAAAAGTTTCATTAAATGGCATAATCTTAGTTCTTACGGCATCAATTGCTGAGTGTAATGAAACTGCTAACTTGAACTTTACTTCATCATCAGCCATTTTTTTAATCATTTTAGGAACACCCGATGTAGAAACAATAATACGTTTAGGCGACATCCCTAATCCTTCCGGAGAAGTAATCATTTCAATTGCCTTAATAACATTGTTATAGTTCATTAAAGGCTCTCCCATCCCCATAAAAACAATATTAGACAACGGACGATTAAAATATAATCTACTTTCTTTATCTATAGCCAACACCTGATCATAAATTTCGTCTGGATTTAGGTTACGCATACGCTTTAAACGAGCCGTTGCACAAAATTGACAATCCAAACTACACCCTACCTGACTTGACACACAAGCTGTAGTTCTTGTTGCTGTTGGTATTAAAACTGACTCAACTATTAAACCGTCATGCAATTTTACTGCATTTTTAATAGTACCATCATCACTACGCTGCATTTGATCGACCGAAATATGATTGATCACAAAGTTAGCTTCCAACATTTCTCTAGTGGTAATTGATAAGTTAGTCATGTCTTCAAAAACATGCGCTCCCTTTCCCCACAACCATTCATATACTTGATTTCCTCTAAAAGCTTTATCGCCATTTTCAACAAAAAATGTACGTAATTCTTCCTTAGATAGTTTCCTGATGTCTTTTTTCGTAGTACTCATATAAAAATATATGCTGCAAAAGTAATAAGAATAAACAAAAAAGGATTCATTGCAGTAATGAATCCTTTTTTTTAATAGTGATATTTATTTCTTTATATGATTAACATTGCGTCACCATACGAATAGAAATTGTATTTTTCTTTAATTGCTTCATCGTAAGCTTTCATTACAAAATCATAATCTGCAAACGCAGCAACCATCATTAATAATGTTGATTTTGGTGTATGAAAATTTGTAATCATACAGTTAGCAATACTAAATTCATGTGGAGGATGAATGTATTTGTTCGTCCAGCCGTCAAAAGTATTTAATGTTCTATTAGAAGAAACCGCACTTTCCAATGCTCTCATTACTGTTGTTCCTACAGCGCAAACTCTTCTTTTCCTTGTTTTTGCACCATTGATCGTTTGAACAGCTCCTTCTTCAATTGTCATTTCTTCAGAATCCATTTTATGCTTCGATAAATCCTCAACTTCTACTGGATTAAATGTTCCTAATCCAATATGTAATGTAACCTCTGCAAAGTTTACCCCTTTAATCTCTAAACGCTTCAATAAATGCTTAGAAAAATGCAGCCCTGCTGTAGGTGCAGCAACCGCTCCTTCATGCTTTGCATAAATAGTTTGGTACCTATCTTTATCTTCTGGTTCAACTTCCCTTTTGATGTATTTAGGCAATGGTGTAACTCCTAAAGCATTTAACTTCTCTCTAAACTCATCATAACCTCCATCATATAAAAAACGTAATGTTCTTCCTCTTGAAGTTGTATTATCAATAACTTCAGCAACTAAACTTTCGTCCTCTCCAAAGTACAATTTATTCCCAATTCTTATTTTCCTTGCTGGATCAACCAACACATCCCATAAGCGTTGTTCTTTACTTAACTCTCTTAATAAAAACACTTCAATTCTTGCTCCGGTTTTTTCTTTGTTTCCGAATAAACGAGCAGGAAATACTTTAGTATTATTCAATACCATTACATCATCTTCATCAAAATAATCGATCAAGTCCTTAAATTGCTTATGCTCTATTGTTTGCTCTTTTCTGTTTAAAACCATTAAACGAGACTCATCCCTATGTTCTGCAGGACGTTCTGATAATAATTCTTCAGGAAGTTCAAACTCGAATTGTGATAATTTCATGTGTGTTTATTATTAGGTTTAATCGGTCACATAGTACATTATAAAATAAGTTTCTTTTATAGAATTAACTCATTTACTAATAATATTTTATGTGCTTCTTTAATTAGGCTGCTAATATACAATCTCAACATAGGGGTTGTCAAGTAAATGAGCAATTATATTTTTCTAATATCAGTTTAAATTTTAAATCGCTCTATTAAATCCTTCTATTTAAACCTTAAACTGATATAATTCCAAGAGATTTTAAATCTGTCCAAAAAGTTGGAAAAGATTTAGAAACCACCTCAGCATCATTTATTTTTAAATTGGTTTTTAAAGCCAAAGGCGCAAAAGCCATTGCCATTCTATGATCCTGATAAGTATCAATAGAGATGTCATTTTTAATACCTGATGCACTTTTTAAATGCAATGATTCTTCAGTTATCTCTACCGTTCCTCCAAGTTTTTCTAACTCTATCTTTAACGCTTCTAAGCGGTCTGTCTCTTTTATTTTTAATGTATGTAAGCCGTACAAATCACATGACATTCCTAATCCAAAAGAAGTAACAGCTATTGTTTGAGCTATATCTGGGGTGTTTTCTAGATGAAACGTTTTAGAATCGTTATTACTTTCTACTCTTTTAAGCTGAATTGAATTTTCAACAAAAGTAGTCTCTACTCCAAACTGCTTATATATTTCAACTAAAGCTGAATCTCCCTGTAACGAAGTTTCTTTATAAGATGAAAGCGTTATTGCGGTTCCTATTTCAGACAATGCCACTAAACTATAGAAATAAGAAGCTGAACTCCAATCAGACTCTACCACTACCGGTTTTTGATTAACATCATTTGATTGGCGATTAACTTTTTTTACAGTAATCACATTACCAACAAAAGATGTTTCTATTCCTAAATCATTTAATAAACTTAAAGTCATATTGATATACGGAACAGAAGCTATTTTTCCTTCTAAAGAAAGTATTAAACCATTTTCCAACACAGTACCTATTAGCAACAATGCCGATATATACTGACTTGAAACGTTTGCTTTTAGGCTAACCTCTGATTTTAATAACTTTTTCCCTTTAATTCGTAATGGGGGAAAACCTTCATTTTCTTCATAACTAACATCTGCTCCTAACATTCTTAACCCATCAACTAGTACCCCAATCGGGCGTTCTTTCATCCTTGAAGAACCTGTAAGTAGAATTTCCCTATTTTCTTGAATTGAAAAGTATGCTGTTAAAAACCGCATTGCAGTTCCTGCATGATGAATATCAATAATATCCGAAGATGATTGCAGTGCTTTTTGCAACACTTGAGTGTCATCAGAATTTGAAAGATTTTCAATTTCTAAGTCTTTGAATAATGCCTGTAAAATTAATAGTCTATTTGCTTCCGATTTAGAACCAGTAATTTGTAATACTGATTCTCGGTTTTCAATTTTAGATTTTTGAAGTTGTATGTTCATTCCCTTCATATTAACTCCGTCGCCTCAGATCACTCATAGTTCACACTATACCGCCCAAGAAGAAGGAACTTTATTAATTATTTTTTCTTGTGTTTTTTAATCTGAAAATGAGCCATTAAAAAACCGTATACCAATGAAAAGATTGCTAACACAATGATATAATTTCTGAATTCTGATGTTTTTACATACTCAGAAAAATTTTTAGTCATAACACTTAAAAACACTTTTATGATTACTGCCACAATAAAAAAAACTACAGAGAATCGCGACCCTAACTTTAATAATGATGCATTTGCTAATTTATTACTCATTACTTTAATTTTTCGTTGTTATGGTGTCTGTCATGATCACGCTTAGTTTTTATATCTAACTTTTTATCAAAAGCATCTTGTAAATTAATTCCAGTCTGGTTTGCCAAACACAATACAACAAACATTACATCAGCCAATTCCTCTCCTAAATCTTTATTCTTGTCGCTTTCTTTTTCGCTTTGCTCCCCATAACGACGTGCAATAATTCTGGCTACTTCTCCAACTTCCTCAGTAAGTTGCGCCATATTAGTTAATTCATTAAAATAACGAACTCCATGGTTTTTAATCCAATTATCTACTTCTAACTGTGCATTTTTAATGTCCATAGTTATATTTTAAAATTTCTTATTTTAATTCTCAATTGTACTTGAGTTTATTCTGTTTCTTATTCTTTACTGCATTTACACCTAAAATAATAAAACACGGAACCCCAACCCAAAGTAATTCACTTAAAATAACACGTACACCCCATTCAGAAAAGAATTTAGAAATTCCAATTGGCGATACTTGTATTGGTCTACAGCCAAAAAAGTAACGTGTGTTTTCAAAAGGAATAAAAAACCCCACTCCAAGTCCACCAGTAGTCATTGCATCTAATATTGCATGTGATATTGTAGCTAGAAACAATACAATAAAGAATATTGTTTTATTTGACTTTCCTAACAACAAGCTTAATATTCCTGACCAAATTATCGCAAAAAATATAGAATGTGTAAACCCTCTATGTCCTAACCAATGTTCATAAGCGTAACCAAACTTAAATGCCAACACATCAATATCTGGTAGTACTGCAGAAATCATTGCCAATACAAGCAGTAACTTCACTTGATTTTTATCTACTATTTTTGATAATGTTGCTCCAACCAATGCATGTCCAAATACTGATGCCATTATTCTTTATTTTTTGAATCTATTGTAATGGTTACTGGACCATCGTTTATTAATGCTATTTTCATATCTGCTCCAAACTCTCCTGTCTGAATAGATTTTCCTAAGTCAGATTCTAATTGACTAATAAATAATTCATATAATGGAATTGCTATTGCGGGTTTTGCAGAACGTGTGAACCCAGGTCGATTCCCTTTTTTAGTACTTGCAAATAAAGTAAACTGACTTACAAGGATAATATCACCGTTGATATCTTGAACTGACTTATTCATCAATCCATTTTCATCAGAGAAAATACGCATTTTGGAAATTTTAGCTGATAGCCACGGAATATCGTTTTCAGTATCTTCCTCCTCTATTCCTAATAAAACAACTACCCCTTGGTTTATGTTAGCAACAACTGAATTATCTATTGTTACTGAAGCTTCTGAAACACGTTGAAGTACTACTCGCATTACTTTAATTTAATGATTAAACAATTTAACGCTTAAGTTAAATATTATAAACCTTCTTTTATTCACCATTGATAAGTTCTCGACACAACCTTTATTCGTTCCTCATAAAATCACTCGAACTGACAACGTTTCAAGTTCTACTTTAATTTCATCATTCATTTTTAAATTCATCTACTCGATAATGTTCATCATCACCTTCAATCATTTGGATATAACTTTTATAACGTGAATAAGCAACATCTGCATTCTCTA
>Ga0105354_1000685_pt1 | contig 20855 bp, 15 predicted proteins | sample GOMGulsemesocosm_FD_83658 | JGI IMG/M metagenome (GOLD analysis project Ga0105354, IMG submission 83658) | Methane-oxidizing microbial communities from mesocosms in the Gulf of Mexico - GOM9B Gulf of Mexico | ecosystem: Environmental > Aquatic > Marine > Cold seeps | place: USA: Gulf of America...
GATATAGTGGTTGCTATCCCGCATTCCGGCATAGGCCAGATAGATGGTAAGTTTGCAGAGAATGCGAGTTTAGCGCTATCTAAGGTAGAGGGGATAGATGCTATTTTATTTGGTCACTCACACCAAGAGTTTCCCAGTAAAAAATATGAGAATATAGAAGGCGTTGATGCAATAAAAGGGACTATTAATGGTGTGCCTGCTGTTATGCCAGGCTTCTGGGGTTCGCATTTAGGTGTTATTGATTTAAATCTATCAGTGAGTAATGGCGACTGGAAAGTAACGGACGCTAATTCATCGCTACGTTCAATATTCAAGCGAGATGGCCGTAAAAAAATATCGCTAGTAGATGCAGACCAGACGATTGTTGATGCGGTTGATGCTGAGCATCAGGCAACGATCACTTATATGAATAAAGCAGTAGGGGAAACAACCGCCCCAATTCATAGTTACTTCTCTTTAGTGCAAGACGACCCGTCAGTACAGATAGTGACAAATGCGCAAAAACGCTATGTTGAGCGCTTAATTCAAGGTACCGAATATGACGGTATCCCGGTACTTTCTGCCGGCGCACCTTTTAAAGCAGGTGGGCGAGGAGGCGCTGATTATTACACTAATATTAGTGCTGGTAAAATTGCTCTAAAGAATGTTGCCGATCTATATATTTACCCTAATACCTTAAGAGCAGTCTTGCTTAACGGTGCAGAAGTCAAGGAATGGCTTGAAATGTCGATGGGTGCATTTAATAAAATTGAAGCAAACTCTGACAAAGAACAAGTGCTACTTAATCCTAAATTCCCTTCATACAATTTTGATATCATTGATGGTGTGACTTTCAAAGTCGATCTTTCAAAAGAGGCGCGATATGCCAAAGATGGCAAAAAAGTATCAGACACCCATCGTATTGTCGATTTTAAGTATCAAGGAAAAGCGGTCAATGAAGCGCAGAAATTTATTGTTGCTACCAATAATTACCGTGCCAGTGGCGGTGGTCACTTCCCTGCGCTAGATGGCTCTAATATCATTATTGAAGCTCCTGATGAAAACCGTACGGTATTGGCTAATGACATTTTTGCGTTGAAGAAAATAGATCCAAGCGCTGACAAAAACTGGTCATTTGTAGAGATAGCGAATACTAATGTCGTATTTGAGAGTTCTCCTGCTGCGGCACAAGCTATCACGCCTGATATGCCAATAGAACATGTGGGTGAGGGTGAAAATGGTTTTGCTAAATACCGTTTGTATTTAAAGCGTTAAACTGTACCTAATAAACTGCACAAACGCCAACAGCGATTAGCTTGTTGGCGTTTTATGTACAGGCTTTTCCAGCTCTTGTTTTTAGCAGCTAGTTTTGCAAAAAGACAACGATTTTCTATCCCGTTTTTGTTATTATGCCCCTGCAATTTAGTGCCCATCAATAAGTCCTTTTATCACATCATTTAAGTCATCTGTTCTGCTTTTTTGTATTATTAAGGTAAATATTCACCTATTTGATTTCTCTTGTTTGTAACTATTGGAAAGTAATCCTAAATTCGGCAACTGGGCATCATTTTAGGCGCAGAAAAATCGCATTGTAACTAGGCATGATTAGCAGTAAATGGTGTTCCCTTTGCAAAAATCATAACGACGTTACGGTGCGATTTGGCAAGTCTAAAGTGATGTAGTGCATTCACTCACAGATTGAATACAACGGGTACGCAAAAAATAAGCAATAGCTTGGCTTAAGTGCGAAACGGTCAATTGCCGATTTTAGGATAATAGCTTATCAGTTGTTTGGTGTTGTATTTGCAAGTGTGAATAGTCGGCGATACTTCTGTAACAGGCTCTCTTATTGTCAATTAAAGAGATCCGGGAGAGTGTTTTTCCTATTTGATTTTTAAACCATGCAGTACTTGCAAAAATAACATGGAATTTCTATAGTGTAATGTAGTGGTAAAAAGTGGGTTAATGTGGGGTTTTTATGTTTCAAAGTGGTTTAGGTAGATAATTAGGTGATGTTTCGCGGCATAAATCCAATAAATTTGGATGCCAAGGGCAGGATGGCTATTCCCTCTCGGTACCGAGAACCGTTAAGTGTGCATTGCGCAGGGGAGTTGGTCGTCACTATTGATACCGAATCGCGTTGTTTATTACTCTACCCCATTCATGAATGGGAAGAAATTCAACAAAAAATAGAAGCACTGCCAAGTTTTGATAAAAACGCCCGCCGTATTCAGCGCTTGTTGCTAGGTCATGCAACGGATGTAGAAATGGATGCTAATGGGCGTTTGTTATTAAGTGCTCCGCTTAGGGAATACGCTCAGCTTGAAAAGAAAATAGTCTTACTTGGGCAGGGGAAAAAGTTTGAAATATGGAGCGAAACGCTCTGGCAACAAACACGAGATGAATATTTACAAATGGGTGAAGAAGAGACACCGTTACCGGTCGATTTACAATCTCTATCGCTATAGTACCCATTAAAGGAAATGAAAAGGCTGTTTAGATAAATGATCAAAAGATTACTTATTTAAGTCGCTTTAAAGAATAGAACTGAGCGATAAACGTTAAGTTCTAGAGAAATAATTAACCACAACTTAAACGTTGTGAAAGGTAAAGTCAGTGGAAAATAACAACTTTGAACACGTAACTGTATTGCTGCAAGAAGCTGTCGATGCATTGGTCTGCGATCCGCGAGGCTTTTATGTAGATGGTACTTTTGGTCGCGGTGGTCATAGCGCTAAAGTGCTCGACGCTCTTGCAAAAGATGGCCAGCTAATGGCGATTGATAAAGATCTAGAAGCGATAGCGTTTGCGAAAAACCGCTTCGGTGAAGACGCCCGATTTTCAATTGCTCACGGCTCATTTGCGCGTATTGAAGAATTTACTCAGCAGCGTGATCAGCACGGAAAAGTACAAGGTATTCTGCTTGACCTTGGTGTGAGCTCTCCGCAGTTAGACGATCCTAGTCGTGGTTTTAGCTTCCAGCATGACGGCCCCTTAGATATGCGTATGGACACTACTTGCGGTGAAAGTGCGGCGCAGTGGCTCTCTTATGCGAGTGAGAAAGAGATTGCCGATGTTCTTTATACTTATGGTGAAGAAAAGTTCGGCAGGCGTATGGCTCGGGCGGTTGTAGCTGAACGCGAGAAGGCACCGATTGAAACAACTGCGCGTTTAGCGCAAATTATCAAAGATGCCAATCCTGCTTGGGAAAAAGGCAAGCACCCAGCGACAAGAGCCTTTCAGGCGATCAGAATTCAAGTGAATCAAGAACTTTCGGATATTGAAGAGTGCTTAGAAGGGGCGTTAGAGGCTTTAGAGGTCGGTGGTCGCTTGGTGGTCATTAGTTTTCACTCTTTAGAAGATCGCATTGTAAAGCGCTTCATTCGCAAACATGTCAAAGGTGATGATCACCTACCGCAGGGCATTCCCTACACAAATGATATGCTGCGTTGCCGCCTAAAAGATATCAGTAAAAAAGTGAAGGCGAGTAAAGGCGAAGTGGATGAGAACCCGAGATCACGTAGTGCAGTGATGCGAGTGACTGAAAAAATAGCATGAAAAAAGCCCACCGCCAAACGTCTGACAAGAAAATTGATACAGCGCATATGAAAATGCTGGATTCGAACGAGATTGGTCGACCGATGCTGGTGGTTGCGATGTTGTTAATCGCATTGTTGATAAGCAGCGTCTCTATTATTCATCAAGCTTATGAGTACCGCCAATTGTTTAATACACAACAGCAATTGGTGAGTCATTGGGATGAATTACAGGTTGAGTGGGGGCAATTACTGTTGGAACAAAGTGCTTTAGGAGCCAATAGTAAAGTTGAAAAGATTGCAAAAACAAAGTTGGCAATGCATATACCTAAGCCTGAAAATATAGAGATGATAAGTTATGAGTGAGCAAAGGATTGTTCTGCAGCACTCAAGAGGTTGGCGCCTCTGGCTTGTGTGCATATTACTCTCAGTTATCGCTATTGGGATTACCACTAAGCTGGTCTCGCTTTACACTTACGATAAAGCGTTTTTGCAAGGTCAAGGAGATAAGCGCAGCTTAAGAGTGATGCAAGTCCCGGCTCATCGTGGAGTGATCACTGATAGAAATGGCGAAGCGCTGGCTGTGAGTGCACCGGTTGCCGCTGTGTGGATTAATCCTAAAGTTGTGGATATTACCGATCCTAAGCTTAAACAGCTGTCACGCTTATTAGGTAAAAAAAGCAATGCGGTAGGCAGAAAAATCAAGCAAAACTCAACCCGTGGTTTTGTCTATATTAAAAGGCAAATCTCCCCTGACTTAGCCGCTAAAGTATCGGCATTAAATATCAAGGGCGTCAATGTCGATCGTGAATACAAACGCTACTACCCGGCTGGTGAAGTAGCGACTCATTTAGTTGGCTTTACTGGGATAGATGGTGCAGGACAAGAGGGAATAGAACTTGCGTATGAAGAAGCATTGTTGGGAGAGCCGGGCAAAAAACTGGTGATGCAAGATCGCCTAGGTCGCATTATTAAACATATTAAACTGATAGAAGAATCAGAGTCTGGTCAGGATGTCGCTCTTAGTATTGATCTGCGTTTACAGTATCTTGCCTATAAAGAGCTAAAGTCAGCGGTGCAATCTCATCGGGCAGATTCAGCTTCTGTAGTGGTGTTAGATATAAAAACTGGCGAAGTACTAGCGATGGTTAATCAGCCATCTTACAACCCAAATGATAGATCAGTATTAACAGGGGAGCAATTGAGAAATCGCGCTTTAACCGATGTATTTGAGCCAGGTTCTACGGTTAAGCCATTTACGGTTACAGCCGCTTTGATGAGCGGTGATTACCAACGCGATTCTGTGGTTGATACAGCGCCTGGCTATATGTTTGTAAAACGCAAGCGCATCAAAGATTTTCGCAATTATGGGGAGTTATCGCTGACCCGCATTATTACAAAATCGAGTAACGTGGGTGTGACAAAGTTGGCGCTTTCACTAGAGCCGGATACTATGCATAACTTGTTCTCTAATGTAGGCATTGGTCAGTTATCAAGCACCGGGTTTCCGGGAGAGCGTAGCGGCGAACTCCCTTATTATTCAGAGAGACAAGTGATTGAAAGAGCGGTTATGTCTTATGGGTACGGTCTTTCAGTGACGCCTATACAGTTGGCACAAGCATATTCAGTGTTAGCCAATAAAGGGGTGAAGCTTCCAGTGAGTTTGCTGAAAATAGAAGATGAGCCCAAAGGCACAAGAATTATCCCCGCTGATATCGCTGAAGATGTGGTCACAATGATGGAAACCACAGTGCAAGCTGATAAAGGGGGCACTGGCCGTAAAGCGGCGGTGTTTGGTTACTCTGTTGCCGGTAAAACAGGGACTGCGAGAAAAGCGGCTCGCGGAAGTTATGATCTAGATAAATACATTTCAGTATTTGCAGGTATTACGCCTGCAAGTGATCCAAGGCTGGCGATTGTGGTAATGGTGAATAATCCAAAAGGACAACAATATTCAGGTGGTGGCGTAGCTGCACCTATTTTTTCAAGAGTGACCTCGAGTGCTTTGCGCATGTTAAATATCTCACCTGATCAATGGCCTGTAAGAGAAGAGCAAGAAAAAACTGCGCAAATGGCGGTGAAGAATGGTTAAACATACAATGTTGCTGAGTGATGTGTTGGAAGGTTTTGTTGATAGGGAAAGCAGCGATAATCTGATTAAAGCCTGTGCTGGTCTGAAAGTATCTGGCATTAAAGAAGATAGCCGAAAAATTACAACCGGTGATTTATTTGTCGCCCGCGATGGTGAGCACTTCAAAGGTACTGATTTTATTGAAAAAGCCATTGCGCTTGGTGCAGTTGCTATTCTTGTTGAGAAATATCATGCTACAGACGCTGATGTAGACTTTGAAGCTTATCCCGTTCCTGTTATCGCGATAGCAGGCCTCGCTCTTAAGGTAGGTGAAGTAGCGGCGAAAGTCTTTGCTAATATCATACAAAAGCTGAATATTATTGGTATTACCGGTACTAACGGAAAAACTTCTTGCGCCCATTATCTCGCGCAATCACTCAATAGCTTAGGTGTTAATACTTTTATTATCGGTACGTTAGGAAACGGACACCCGAATGCACTAGAAGAGGCGAGCCGCACTACTCCGGATGCCTGTTCATTACAGCAGTTGTTTGCGCAGTTTTATGCGCAAGGCGCGCAAGCGGTAGTGATGGAAGTGAGTTCTCACGCCTTGGAGCAAGGGCGAGTACAAGGGGTGCCTTTTAATTTAGTAGCCTATACAAATCTGTCGCAAGATCATCTAGATTACCATGGCACTATGCAAGCTTATGCGGATGCCAAGGCCAAACTGTTTACCGATTTTGCTGCTAATCACTGTGTACTCAATAAAGATGATAAATATAACCACCAGCTACTTGGGCGGTTGGAGGCAAGTAATATTTGCAGCCTTTATAGTTATAGCGAAAACCTAGACAGTGGTGCCCAGTTTGTCGCGCTAGATGCCAGTTTGAAACAAGGCTTGGCATTTGAGTTAGCCGTAAAAGATCAGTCGATTGCTATTAATACGACATTGATAGGCAAGTTTAACGTAGCAAATTTGCTGCTTTGTGCGACTTCACTATATGCGCTGGGTTATTCTCTGGTACAGATAAAACAGGCACTAGCGGCTTTAACTCCAGTTCCAGGTCGTATGCAGCAAATTAAATTAAACGAAAACCTTCAACAACCGCTGTGTGTGGTGGATTATGCCCACACGCCGGATGCGCTGGAAAAAGCGTTAACTGCCTGTCGTATCCATACCCAAAAGCAGCTTTTTGTCGTTTTTGGCTGTGGCGGTGATAGAGATCAGACGAAGCGTGCATTGATGGCAAAAGTTGCTGAGCGCTTTGCGGATCAGGTGATCATTACTAGCGATAATCCGCGCACAGAAAACCCGGATATGATTATAGAGATGATTAAAACGGGACTATCAGAAAGTTCGGATTATCGCGTAGATAGCGATAGAAAGCGGGCAATTACTATGGCCATCAGAACGGCAAGTGACGGTGATGTGGTTTTAATTGCAGGAAAAGGCCATGAGGATTATCAGGATATTATGGGTGTGAAACATCACTTTTTAGATGCGCAAGTTGTTTCAGAGGTTTTATTACAGATAGCTAAAGAGCGTGAGGAGATATTGTCATGAGTTTTGCAATGCAATTTTCTGACTTACAAAGTATTACTCAAGCAACGTTAGTTAATGGTGATTGCGAATTTAGTCAGTTGACAACAGATACTCGAAAAGTAGTCAGTGGCGATGTTTTTCTAGCGTTATCCGGTGAACACTTTGACGGGCATGCTTTTGCGCAACTGGCAGTCGATAAAGGTGCTGTTGGTTTAGTGGTGGAGCGCGAGTTGCCTATTACTGTACCCCAGCTGGTGGTTAGCAGTACGCATATCGCATTGGGTTTAATTGCTAAATACAACCGCGCGCGCTATCAGGGGCCGTTAATAGCCGTCACAGGCTCAAACGGTAAAACAACGACAAAAGAAATTATAGCCTCTATTCTAACTCAAAAAGGCGAGACGTTAGCAACAGCTGGTAATTTGAACAATGAAATAGGGGTTCCCTTAACGTTGTTAGGTTTTGATCAATCAAAACGTTTCTCAATCGTTGAAATGGGCGCCAATAGCAAAGGTGAAATAGCATATTGTACTGCTCTTGCGCAGCCGGATGTGGCCATTATTACCAATGCTATGGGGGCGCATTTAGAGGGTTTTGGCTCACTGCAAGGTGTGGTAGAAGCAAAAGGTGAAATTTTTCAAGGGTTGAGCGACGACGGTATTGCCATCTTAAATTTGGATGATGCCAACGTTAAGCAGTGGATGGCGCTCGATTGTGTTAATAAGACTCTGAGTTTTAGCTTAGAAAACCCACAGGCGGATGTATATGCTTCTAAATTAGAGCTATTAGCAGCGGGCAATTATCGGTTTAATTTGCACTACCTAGGTCAAAGCGCATGCGTTACCTTGAATTTGTTAGCTATCCACAATGTCAAAAATGCCCTCGCGGCAGCTGCCAGTACTTTTGCGATAGGTGCCAGTTTTGATGAGGTGATTGCTGGTTTAGAGGCTGCCAATACCATAGGTGGGCGACTCAAAGCGCTAAAGGGGATGAATGGCGCAACAGTGATTGATGACAGTTATAATGGCAACCCTGATTCGGTAAAGGCGGGTATTGACCTTTTATCGCAGCTTCAGGGAAACACTATTTTAGCGCTTGGGGACATGGGAGAGCTTGGTCCCGAGGAGCTTGAATTACACCGGAGCATTGGAGACTATGCTGCCGATAAAAAAATTGGACAGCTATTTAGCTGTGGAGAGAAAAGTGCATTGGCCTCAGCGCGGTTTGCTGCACTGACGGATACTGCGATAACAGCTTTTAGTAATAAAAACGACATGATAAAAAAAATAGCAGAAATAATGAACAGTGAAACAAAAATTTTAGTTAAAGGCTCTTTGAGCGCAGGCATGAAACAAGTAGTCACCGCGTTGGCGCCAGGGGGAGAAGTCTAATGTTTTTAATGATCGCTGATTTTTTAGCAACCTACTTTAACGCAATTACGGTTGTACAGTATTTGACCTTGAGAGGCATCATGGGGGTGATTACTGCCCTTTGTCTGGCGCTATATTTGGGCCCTAAAATGATCCGCTTTTTGAAAGATAAGCAAATTGGGCAATCTATTCGCAACGATGGGCCGCAGTCACATTTATCAAAAGCGGGTACTCCGACGATGGGGGGGGCAGTTATATTGCTCTCCATAGGTATAAGTACACTGCTTTGGGCAGATCTAACCTCTCGTTTTGTCTGGATAGTGTTGGCGGTTACCTTTATTTTTGGGGCCGTTGGTTGGGTCGATGATTGGCGTAAAGTGGTTGAGAAAAATTCAGTTGGTTTACCGGCGCGTTGGAAGTACTTCTGGCAATCAGTGGGTGGTTTTGGTGCAGCAATTGTGCTTTATACCACTGCCCAATCCCCGGCAGAGACGGAGCTTATCGTACCTTTCTTTAAGGATGTAGCGATTAACATGGGTATGTTCTTTATTGTTTTTACCTACTTTGTAATTGTCGGTACGTCTAATGCAGTGAATTTAACCGACGGATTGGACGGTTTGGCGATTATGCCAACAGTAATGGTGGCAGCGGGGCTTGGCGTATTTGCCTACCTAACAGGTCACGTTGAATTTGCCAATTACTTGAATATTCCCTACATCAATGGCTCAGGTGAATTGATTATATTTTGCGGTGCCATTGTCGGCGCAGGACTTGGTTTTCTTTGGTTTAATACCTACCCTGCGCAAGTGTTTATGGGTGATGTTGGTGCTCTATCTTTAGGTGCTGCGTTAGGTGTTGTTGCTGTTATTGTCCGCCAAGAATTAGTGTTAGTGATTATGGGTGGTGTCTTTGTTATGGAAACTGTATCAGTAGTACTGCAAGTTGCCTCGTTTAAATTGACCGGTAAGCGCATCTTTAGAATGGCGCCTATTCATCATCACTTTGAGCTAAAAGGTTGGCCTGAACCGCGCATTATTGTACGTTTTTGGATCATCACCGTTATTCTTGTATTAATAGGTCTTGCGACCTTGAAGCTGCGGTAATTTATATGTCTTTAATCGCCAGTGATCAGCTAAAAATAGTCATAGGACTTGGTTTGACCGGAGTCTCTTGTGCCAAGTTACTCGCGCGCAATAACGAGCGTTTTATGGTGGTTGATACGCGTGAAAAACCTGCTAATTTAGCCGCTTTTCAACAAGAGTACCCAAATGTAAAGGTTTTGCTGGGAGCACTAGATAAAGAGCTGTTAGCGAGCGCTAGCGAGTTGGTATTAAGCCCGGGTATTGCAAAAGATGACCCGGCGATTGTCTATGCTGTCGCCAATGGCGTAAAACTTATCGGAGATATAGACCTGTTTTGTCGTCAGGTAAACGCACCTATTATTGCTATTACTGGCTCTAACGCTAAATCTAGTGTGACAACCTTAGTGGGTGACATGGCAAAACATGCTGGGTTAGATGTCGGTGTTGGTGGCAATATCGGTTTACCAGTACTCGATTTTTTGAGTATGCCTGAAAAAGATTTATATGTATTAGAACTCTCTAGTTTTCAATTGGAAACCACCAACGATTTGCGTGCAGAAGTGGCCTGCGTTTTAAACCTTACCCCCGACCATTTAGATCGATACGACAATAATTTTCAAAAATACTACCAGGCAAAGCATCGTATTTTTAAAGGTTGTAAAAAGGTCGTTGAGAATTTAGATGACTCACTCACTCATCCTTTAGTGGCTAAGCAAGTATCAATTACCGGCTTTCGCATGGGTGAATCTGACTTTTCGATCTTTGGCTTGATAAGTGAAGAAGAGCAGGGCAGGCAGCGTGAATATTTAGCGCTTGCCAAAAAGCCACTACTAGCCTGTGACAAAATTAAGTTGCCGGGAAGGCACAATGTGATCAACGCACTTTCAGCGCTGGCCCTTGGGTCGCAAGCAGGGTTGCCAATGGCGGCTATGCTAAAAGCCATTGAGAATTTTGGTGGCCTAGAGCATCGCTGTCAACTGGTGGCTAGCAAAGCGGGTGTTAATTACTTTAACGACTCAAAAGGGACCAATGTAGGTGCTACCGTTGCAGCGCTTGAGGGACTCGGTCCTACCTTGGCAGCGGGCAAGAAAGTGGTTCTGATTGCCGGTGGAGATGGCAAGGGCGCGAGTTTTGATGACCTGGCTGCGCCGATTAAGCGCTACGTACAATCGCTAGTTCTGATTGGTAATGATGCTAAACGCATTGCGAATGCAGTGAGTTTTGATTGTGTGTATTTCGCAACGACCATGCAAGATGCAGTGCAGCAGGCAGCTCGCTTAGCACAAGCCGGTGAGATCGTATTGTTGTCTCCTGCCTGTGCCAGTTTTGATATGTTTGATAATTACCATCAACGTGGTGAAGTGTTTACAAAGGCGGCTCAGGGTCTATGACGCAAGCAGTGCGATCCCCAATAACAGAGCCTAAGTGGCTAACTCAGCGCAGTCTGCTCTCTCGCTGGCTAAAGTTGCCTGCCGGGCAATTGCCTTTTGACCCGCTGTTGTTGTGTACTGCACTGTTTATTATGTTGACCGGTTTCGTGATGATTACCTCTGCCTCTTTGGATGTGGCGGCCAAAAATTATCAACAACCGTTTTTCTTTGCTATGCGCCATGGCATGTTTATCGTCTTGGCATTGATCGGTTCTTTTATTGTTTGGAAAATATCCATTAAACGCTGGTATGACGCGGGTCCTTGGTTGTTAGCCCTAGGTTTTATTTTGTTAGTGTTGGTGCTCGTTCCCGGGATAGGTAAAGAAGTGAATGGCTCACAGCGCTGGATACGTGCTGGACCATTAAACATACAGGCATCAGAAGTGGCTAAGTTTTGCATGATCATGTACTTAGGTGGCTATTTAGTGAGACGCTTAACCGATGTAAGAAACAGCTGGAAAGGAGTAGTCAGGCCTATCATGCCGTTAGGCTTCTTTGTGTTTCTACTAATTATGGAGCCCGATTACGGGGCTGCAGTGGTAATGATGGCTGCTGTCATGGGAATGATATTTTTAAGTGGTATGCGCTTTTCGCAATTTTTGGTGATTTTAACCGGTGCATTAGTCATTGTTGGTTCCCTCGCGGTTATCCAGCCTTATCGTATGGCGCGATTGAAGTCGTTTCAAGATCCGTGGGCTGATCCTTTTGGCGCAGGCTATCAGTTATCTCAAGCGCAAATAGCCTTTGGTCGAGGTGAATGGTTCGGTACAGGGCTGGGGAATAGCGTTCAAAAATTGTTCTACTTGCCAGAGGCGCATACTGATTTTGTGTACTCAGTGCTCTCTGAAGAGTTAGGGTTAGTCGGTGCGTTGTTCATCGTTATCATGTATTTAGTGATGATATTTCGAGTTTTTTCGATTGGGCGGCAAGCTGAAAAGCAACAGCAGTTTTTTATGGCATTTATAACCTACGGTTTCGCGTTAGTGCTAGCGGCGCAGGTTTTGATTAATATCGGGGTTAATGTCGGGGCTGTACCAACAAAAGGTTTAACCTTGCCACTACTGAGTTACGGCGGTAGTAGTTTGATTGTCTGCGCGGCGATGATAGCCGTTATTTTGCGCATTGATTATGAATTAAAATTACAGCGTATCAAAGTTGGCCCTGATGGTGAGTTTTTATTGAGTGACTCTATCGGTGCTAGCTATCTGGTCGCGCAAGCAAAAGACCCCATTGCAAATAAAGAGCAAGTAAAAAAGCGCGTAGCAAAAATAACACCGAAAAAAGTTGTGAAAGACGAGCTTGATAGTATTGAAGAGAGCGTTAAAGAGAGTCTCGAAGCTATCGATATTTCACGCTTTAGTGAAGAGAGTCGTGTTAATACAAAGGAAGAATTAACCAGAGTGAAAAATAAGGTAAACAGGGTGCAAAGTAAATCTTTCGATCAGGCCCATGCAAAACGTAAAATTAATAGAGAGTCGCTATGAATCAGGTGAAGAGTAAAAAAGTCGCTTTGATTATGGCGGGCGGAACCGGTGGGCATGTATTCCCGGCACTTGCTGTGGCTGATTTGTTACGTGATGCCAATGTAGAGGTGCACTGGTTGGGCACAGCCGCAGGTATAGAAGCTAAGGTGATCCCCAATGCTGATATCCCGCTGCACTGTATTGAAGTGAAAGGGGTGCGCGGTAAAGGCAAACTTGGTGTGTTAAAAGCACCATGGTTGGTGGCTAAAGCTATCTGGCAAGCTAGAAAAGTATTCAAGCAGGTTAAGCCAGATATCGTTTTGGGCATGGGTGGCTTTGCATCAGGACCTGGTGCTGTAGCAGCAAAGCTTGCCGGTGTACCACTGGTGATACATGAGCAGAATGCTAAAGCGGGTATGACTAATAAGTTATCGTTAAAGATGGCTAAGCGTAAACTCGCGGCTTTTCCCAATGCTTTTGGTGACGACTTGCTCAATGGTATTGAAGTTGTTGGTAACCCAGTGAGAGGTCCAATACTTGAGGTTGAACCAAGCGCACAGCGATACGCACAGCGCCAAGGTAAGTTAAATGTGCTTATTGTAGGTGGCAGCTTAGGTGCGATGGCAATTAATAATGTTGTACCTAACGCACTGGCAAAAATAGACGAAAAATCACGTCCCAATGTGAGGCACCAAACGGGTGCGCGTAATATTGAGCAAACGCAAGCGCTTTATAACGAGTTGGCCATTGAAGCAGATGTATTGGCTTTTATTGACAAAATGGATGAAGCATACAGCTGGGCGGATTTGGTTATTTGCAGAGCCGGAGCGCTTACGGTGAGCGAGATAGCGATTGCAGGTGTCGCTTCATTGCTTGTGCCTTTCCCGTTTGCTGTAGATGATCATCAAACGGCGAATGGGCAATTTTTAGTTGATGCAGGCGCAGCGCTGTTGGTCGCGCAAAGAAGATTAGATGAAAACAAGTTGATTGAGTTGTTAGCTCAATTAGATAACAGGGACATACTGGCAGATATGGCAGATAAAGCACAGCAGGTTGGCTTGCCACAAGCATCAACTACAGTGGCGAATATCTGTTTAGAGGAAATGCTATGAGTATTACAGGTAAGATACCTAATTCAGGTAATGCAGCTAATATAGGTAAAGCGCCTACGTTATCGCGTACGGTTTATGATATCCCGGAAATGCGCAGAATCAAGCGAATTCACTTCGTCGGTATAGGCGGTGTGGGTATGTGCGGTATTGCAGAAGTATTGTGTAACCAAGGGTATTTAATATCAGGCTCTGATATTAAAGCATCTGCAACTACAGCGCGATTAGAAGGCTTAGGTACTAAAGTCTTTATTGGACATAAAACTGAAAATGTTGAAAAAGTTGATGTAGTTGTTACCTCAACTGCAGTTGATGAAAGTAACCCAGAGATTATTGCAGCACGTGCTGCCCATACTCCTATTGTGCGTCGTGCAGAAATGTTAGCGGAGCTAATGCGCTACCGTCATGCGGTAGCTGTTGCCGGTACTCATGGTAAAACCACGACAACTAGTTTGCTGGCTTCGGTGTTTGCACAAGGAGACCTAGACCCTACCTTCGTGATAGGGGGCAGGCTAAACAGTGCGGGAACAAACGCACGATTAGGGGCGAGCCGCTATTTAATCGCTGAGGCGGATGAGTCCGATGCTTCTTTCTTGCATTTGCAGCCTATGGTCGCGATTGTTACTAATATAGATGCAGACCATATGGACACTTATGGCGGGGATTTCAATGTATTAAAGCAGACCTTTGTAGACTTCTTGCATAATCTACCTTTTTACGGTTTAGCGGTATTGTGTACAGATGACCCTGTGGTGAGAGAAATACGCGAGCGCGTGAATCGCCCGGTAATTACTTATGGCCTTGAAGAAGGAGCAGATTATCGCGCGGTTAATATCTCACAAAACGGTATGCAAACTCACTTCACCGCCATTCGCCCTGAACAACATAAAGATCTACAGGTCACTGTTAATATGCCGGGTGACCACAACGTATTAAATGCGCTGGCAACGATTGCGGTCTCAACAGATGAAGGTATTGGGGATGAAGCAATAACCAGTGCATTGAAGGCATTCTCTGGTGTTGGACGTCGTTTCCAAGTGTTGGGTGATTTAGCTGTTGAAGGTGGCTCTGTTATGTTAGTTGATGATTACGGTCATCACCCTCGTGAGATACAAGTGACTATTCAAGCGGTGCGCAAAGGCTGGCCTGAACGTCGTATCGTGATGATTAACCAACCGCATCGCTATACACGTACTAGAGATTTGTACGAAGACTATGTGCAAGTATTGTCGGATGTCGATTCACTGTTATTACTCGAAGTATACGGAGCCGGGGAAGAGCCTATTGCCAGTGCTGATAGTCGAAGTCTTTGTCGCAGCATTCGCCAGCGTGGTCAGTTAGAGCCTGTATTTGTAGACAGTATTGAAGAAGTGCCGACGCTGCTGAAAAATATTCTACGTCCTGGTGACATTTTATTGACCCAAGGGGCGGGGGATATTACGGCACTTGCGCATAACCTATCTAAGCTGGATTTTGCCTAAAATGTTGCGTTGGCGCAAACAGGATATATCGCCAGAAGAAGGCGCTGTACGATCTGCTGCCTCAATGCTAGGGGATGATGACTTTGAGGAATCGAGTTTTTTCTCTGCCGGTAGTTTAGGTGATTGGTATGTCAGGCCTGCAATGATTTTAACGGCATTTACTTTATTTTGTGGATTGCTTTTCAATGCAGGTATAGGGCTTTTTAATTGGTTAGATCAGCCTATTAAGCATTTACAGGTACTTGGGTCTACTCAGTATTTAGACAGTAATAATATGCTTTCAAAGCTTGCCATTAATGTACAAGGGGCAAGCAATACGGCTTCAATACTATCTGTTGATATCAAAGCCATACAACAAGTGGCACAAGAGGAGCCGTGGGTGAACGGTGTGCATTTAAAGCGTCGTTGGCCGCATGGATTAGAGGTAGAGGTTAGAGAGCAAGTACCGGTTGCTAAGTGGGGAGAAAAAGGACTCTTAAATCATCAAGGCGATATATTTTGGCCCGCAAATAAAAAAGGTTTGGAACATTTGCCGCTACTTAATGGCCCGTCAATTGATACCGCAAGAGTCATGGAGCAATACCATTCTTTGAGTCATTTTTTTAAAGGCTCAGGTACGTTAATGTCAGGTATTACTTTACAGGCACGTGGTGCTTGGACCTTATTACTAGATAACAATATTGAAGTCGAGTTAGGCCGTGAGAAAATCATCTCACGCTTACGCCGCTTTCTAGAATTATATAAAGGGCACTTGTTTTCACAGGCCGAAAAAATTGAACGTGTTGATGTGAGGTATACCAACGGTGTGTCGGTTAAATGGCTACCTGTTATAGATCAGGTCAATGATAAATAAGAGATGTTCAGCAAAGATTATGCTGGATTTAGAAAGATTAGCTGAAGTTGGAATACAATCCGACTTAGCCAGTATGCAAGTAATCTGTTAGGAGGTTATTATGTTTAGTATGCAAGATGATGATATGTACGGTGCGAATATAAAAGTCATCGGTGTTGGCGGTGGCGGTGGTAATGCGTTAGGCCACATGCTGGCTGCAGACTTAGAAGGCGTTGAGTTTATTTGCGCAAATACAGATGCACAGGCATTGGCCATTATAAATTCAGATAACAGTATCCAACTGGGTCGAGAAACGACCAAAGGTTTAGGTGCTGGTGCCGATCCCGATGTAGGTCGCGCTGCTGCCATTGAAGATCGCGAGGCGATAGGCGAGGCGATCGAAGGGGCAGATATGGTGTTCATTACAGCAGGGATGGGTGGCGGTACAGGTACAGGCGCTGCGCCAATAGTCGCTGAAGTCGCAAAAAGCATGGGCATTTTAACGGTCGCTGTGGTGACTACGCCTTTTCCCTTTGAGGGGCGTAAGCGCATGATGTTAGCGGATGCGGGCGTACAGGAGCTACGTGATCAAGTGGACTCGCTGATTATTATCCCCAATACCAAATTGATGAAAGTGCTCGGGAGAAATGCGAGCTTGATTAAAGCCTTCGCAGCGGCAAATGATGTCTTACTTGGCGCAGTACGCGGTATTGCTGAACTAATTACTCGTCCGGGCATGATTAATGTCGATTTCGCAGATGTACGTACGGTGATGTCTGAAATGGGCATGGCGATGATGGGTTCTGATCGTGCGCGTGGTGAGGATCGAGCAGCTATTGCAGCAGAGGGAGCGATCAATAGTCCGTTACTTGAAAATGTTGACCTAAAAGGCGCTAGCGGTATTTTGGTGAATATTACAGCGGGTTTAGATCTAACACTAGGTGAGTTCAGCGAAGTGGGGAATATTATTGAAAAATACGCCTCATCTGATGCAACTATTGTCATAGGAACTGTCATAGATACAGAGCTAGTTGATGATCTCAAAGTCACTGTGGTTGCTACAGGTTTTGAGAAAAAAGAACAAAACCTTGAAGTTGTAGCACCCAGTACAGAAAGACTAAAAAAAGCGGCGATGGAAAAACCTGATATGGGGCAAATAGAACTGCCTTCAGTACTTCGTAGATCGCACAGTGAAGCACTATTGGACGCTAAAGAGGAGAGGACTCCTGATAGAGGTGATGACCTATTCGATGTACCTACTTTTATTCGCAGGCGCAGCGAATAACAAATATTTAGAATAATGGGAATGATTGTTGTTTATGATTAGGTTTGTTATTATTCGCACCTTTTTAGCGCTATTCGTAATAAAGTTAGGTTAAGACATTAATGATCAAGCAAACAACACTGAAAACCAGCATCAAAGCAACGGGCTTAGGGCTGCATACGGGTAGCAAAGTGTATTTAAACTTACGCCCTGGTGCAGCCAATACTGGTATTGTGTTTAGAAGAGTCGATTTAGATCCTGTTATTGAGATTCCCGCTGATGCTTTTTTGGTCAAAGATACTGTCTTATCTACCAATATTTTTAAAGGCGATATAAAAGTTGCTACGATTGAGCATCTTATGGCTGCGTTAAATGCGATGGGTATCGATAATGCAATTGTTGAGCTCAACGCTGAAGAAGTGCCAATTATGGATGGTTCGTCTGCACCTTTTATATTTTTGATAAAAGCGGCAGGTATTCAACATTTACAGGCAAATAGACAGTATATAAAAGTCACCCGAGAAATATCCTTTGAACACGAGGGAAAAGTAGCGACCTTTAAACCATACCAAGGTTGTAAGCTCACCGTTGAAATTGATTTTGATCACCCGGCTTTTGCGGGTAAAAACATGACCTGTGAATTAGAGCTCACCAGTGAGAATTTTATCAGAGAAGTTAGCCGAGCTAGAACCTTCGGTTTTATGAGTGATATTGAGTATTTACGCGCCAATAACTTGGCGCGTGGTGGTAGCATGGAGAACGCCATTGTAGTGGATGAGCGTACTGTGCTTAATTCCGATGGCTTAAGATTTGAAGATGAGTTTTCAAAGCATAAAGTATTAGATGCCGTAGGGGATTTGTATTTATTAGGTGCTCCTTTAATCGGTGAGTTTGTCGGTTTTAAGACAGGCCATTTTATGAATAATCAATTAGTTCGCGCCTTATTATCAACAAAAGATGCTTATGAACTCGTTACTTGTCAATCAAATGACTTAGCTGTCGCTTAAACTCGTTTAAGATACCAAGAAACACAAAAGAAACCTGATTTTTATCAGGTTTTTTTATGCGTGGTGATTTTAGTTATTTGCATTAGGGCAAATAACTCTTGTACTTCGCTATTTATAAAAGATAACAATCTTTGTTTTAATTTTACCCTTGAGGTTCTATTATCTATCCCCATCAAGGTACAATAGCGACAATTTTTATGATGCAACAGATCTGCTGATCGCTCTACATAGTTTGAATCATTGCCTTTTTTGTTTGAATCGACAAGTTTTATACTCAAGCAAATAAGTTGACCACTGCCAGAGCGACTTGTACCGATGATCCTAAAATTAGGGTAAAAGAATCGGTGAACAAAATGATAATTTATTGGTGATATCTACAACATGATGACTTCAATTTTCAAAAAAGTATTTGGTAGTAAAAATGCACGTGTAATTAAACGCTTGCAAAAAACTGTTTCACAGATAAACGCCCTTGAAGAGCAGATGCAGGCGCTCAGTGATAGCCAAATCATAGACAAAACCAATGATTTTAAAACACGTTTAGGTAACGGCGAAACCACTGATCAGTTATTGCCAGAAGCATTTGCACTAGTACGTGAAGCATCGGTGCGCTCTATGAGTATGCGTCACTTTGATGTGCAAATGATTGGTGGTATCACACTCCATCAAGGTAGCGTCGCAGAAATGCGCACCGGTGAAGGTAAAACCTTAGTGGCTACTTTAGCGGTTTATTTGAATGCCCTCTCTGGAAAAGGCGTGCATGTAGTAACGGTTAACGATTATCTAGCCAGTCGTGATGCCGATTGGATGCGCCCATTATATGAAGCGCTAGGTATGTCGGTAGGCGTTGTCCTATCACAGCAAGATTCAGAGGTTAAGCGTGCCGCTTATCAAGCTGATATTACCTACGGTACTAACAATGAGTTTGGTTTTGATTATCTGCGCGATAATATGGCCTTTAGTATTGAAGAAAAAGTACAGCGAGATTTTAACTTTGCGGTTATTGATGAAGTTGACTCCATCTTAATTGATGAGGCGAGAACCCCGTTAATTATTTCCGGACCTGCAGAAGATAGTTCTAAAATGTACGCAGGCATCAATAAGCTTGTACCGACATTGCTGCGCTTTGAAGGCGAAATTGATGTTAAAGATACTGAGCAAGTGGTCAATGAGCACTTTGTGGTTGATGAGAAGAACCGCAGCGTTGATTTGACCGAGGCGGGTCATGAGATTGTTGAAAAGTTATTAATTGATGACGGATTCTTAAAAGAGGGTGAAAGCTTATACGCGCCGCAAAATTTAAACCTGCTACACCATGTTCTTGCCGGGTTAAGAGCGCATAATTTATTTGCGCGTGATAAAGATTACATCATCCAAAATAATGAAGTTGTGATTGTTGATGAACACACTGGGCGTATCATGCCGGGGCGCCGTTGGTCTGAAGGATTGCATCAGGCAATTGAGGCAAAAGAAGGAGTTGATATTCAGTTAGAGAGTCAAACTTTGGCTTCTACTACTTTTCAGAACTACTTTAGACTTTACGAAAACTTGTCGGGCATGACAGGAACTGCCGATACTGAAGCCTTTGAGTTACAGCAAATTTACGGTTTGACCGTGGTGGTTATTCCAACCAATCTAAACGTTCAACGTATCGATAGCAATGATCTTATCTACATGACTATGGAAGAAAAGTATCAAGCCATCATTGAAGAGATTAAGGTGACTAAGGCTAAGGGACAGCCGGTTTTAGTAGGTACTGCATCGGTTGAGTCCTCTGAGCTTATCTCGCAATTATTGATCAAAGAAAATATTGAACACAATGTACTTAACGCTAAGCATCACGGTAAAGAAGCCGATATCATTGTCGAGGCTGGCCGCCCTGCAGCTGTAACAATTGCGACTAACATGGCCGGTCGTGGTACGGATATTGTGTTGGGCGGGCGTCTTAAAGAAGAGCTTGAAAATGCTGCTGAATCTGAGCACGAAAGTATTAAAGCAGCTTGGAAAAAGCGTCAAGATGCAGTGCTTGCATCTGGTGGTTTGCACATAATAGGTACGGAGCGACATGAATCACGCCGTATTGATAACCAGTTGCGCGGACGTGCTGGTCGTCAGGGTGATCCTGGATCATCAAGGTTCTTCTTGTCACTAGAAGATGATTTAATGCGTATATTTGCGTCGGATAGAATGCGCTCTTTCATGCGCTCTCTCGGCATGGACCATGGTGAAGCGATTGAGCACAAAATGGTGAGCAACGCGATCGAAAAAGCGCAGCGTAAAGTGGAAGGACGCAACTTTGATATCCGTAAATCACTATTAGAATATGATGATGTTGCCAACGATCAGCGTAATGTTGTTTATACTCAGCGTAATGAAGTGATGGCATCAGATGATATTTCTGAAACGATTGGTTTAATTCGTGAAGAAGTGGTTGGTGATACAGTGGCTAATCATATCCCGCCGCAAAGCATTGAAGAGCAATGGGATATAGAGGGGCTTGAGAAAGCCGTTGAAGTTGAATACGGTTTGAGCTTGCCTATTAGGGAATGGCTGAAAACTGACAGTTCGCTGCATGAAGAAACGCTGACTGAAAAACTTCAGCTTGAAATTGCCAATGCATATCAAGCCAAAGAAGAGATGGTCGGTGTTGAAGGCATGCGTACTTTCGAAAAACAGGTAATGCTTCAA
>Ga0105354_1000694_pt1 | contig 20725 bp, 32 predicted proteins | sample GOMGulsemesocosm_FD_83658 | JGI IMG/M metagenome (GOLD analysis project Ga0105354, IMG submission 83658) | Methane-oxidizing microbial communities from mesocosms in the Gulf of Mexico - GOM9B Gulf of Mexico | ecosystem: Environmental > Aquatic > Marine > Cold seeps | place: USA: Gulf of America...
ACTTGACGAAGCTTTAAAAAAATAAACCCGAAGCGGACACTTCGGGTAAATTAAATATTAACCAATTAATTGATTAACTAGATGAGCAAAGATAATAGAAATGAACGAATCCACCAACTGCCTGCAGGCTTATTGGTTGGTGATAAAAGCACCGAACTAATTGGGTGCCCAGACACGAAAAAAGTTTTTTTCCTTTCAGACGGAAATACAAGGCCATTCGCAGACTTGGATAAACCTAAAAAAGCGAAACTATTTGAAAAAATGTTGTCAGATACTCCTGCAATGAATGATTTAAAAGACAAACCTTTTGATGAAGCGCTAGAGCAATTTTCATTTTGTGTGTTTGGAGCTGCAGATGCTTCTCCTGATTTTGATACAGAAGGAAATTTAAAAACAGATGACAATTTTTTATGCTCTAACAATTGCAAGTGTTTAAAATGGGAATCCAAAAACATTACTGTTGACGGTAAAAAAATTACTCCGCGCCAATTAGAAATAATTCAATTACTAGCAACTGATTTGGCTTACAAACAAATTGCTGATCAATTAGAAATTTCAGAAGCTACCGTGGACACCCATCGCTCAAATATTTTCAAACTTTTTAATGTTCACTCCAGAGCAGGAATAGTAACCAAGGCTATGGCTCAAAAAATCATTCAATAATTATGATGCTACAGTATAAAGGACAAGAGGCATTGGATATGATTAAAGAGTATTATCCGCATAATTGGAAAGTATTAATTGCCGAGAAAAAACAAGTATTAGTGAAAATCATGAACGCATACAAGAGTACTCCAGAAAACGCATTACGCATATATATAGAGGCAGGTTGTACGAGTGAAGCTTCACTACTAATGTTTTCGGCATTACACCAATTACTTACAGAAAAGGAATATAAAAAAACAGCTACTGCAGCTTACATAAACCAAATGAGAAATGACTCCGAACAAGTACAAAAACAACTTCTCGCGCTTGGCGACAGCACGAGAATTGAGACTCAGCAGATCAGAACCATTTATACCGAAAAACTGGCACAGCTCAACAGTCAAATTAACGAACACATTAACTCCTTCGAGGTTGTTAGTCCCACATTCGTTATCGATCAACTCGGACTGTTTGACAACACCAACAGACCTAACAATTAAAGAATATTACGAACTCCATTTAAAACAATAATATGTACGTAGAAAGTAGTTTAGATAAAGTTAGAGATGCTGATATAGTTACCATTGTTAACCATTACACGCCTTTAAAACGTGCCGGTTCGTTGTATGAGTGTAAATCGCCTTTCTCAGAAGATAATACACCATCCTTTAAAGTGAGTCCTGCAAAAAACAACTGGGTTTGTTACAGTAGTGATCAAATGGGAGATAATATAAAATTTGTGATGATTAAGGAGTCATGCAGTTTTGTAGAAGCGGTTAAAAAAATAGCGTCAATATGTAGTATTTATTTGGAGGAGGAGCAAGTATCCGAAGCTGTATTGCAAGTTCGCTCGCAAAAGGAGGAGATGTTTAAGTTAATGAACGGTGTTGCAAAAAAATACACGAATAAGCTGAAGCAGTTGGGTGCTAAACATTGGGTTTCAGAAAAGGTTGCAGAATTACAATTAACCAAAGAAACACTACTTAATTTCTCAATCGGTTTTGCTCCAGATGACTGGAAGTTTATAACAACTGACGTTTTAAATGCAGCGAAATTTACAGCTGCAAAAAGCACTGGTATAATAACTGTAAAAGCTGAAAAGAGTTATGATTTTTTCCGTAACCGGTTAATGTTTCCTATTCAGGATGTAAATGGAAACGTTATTGGTTTTGGAGGTAGGTGTGCCGATGATGACCCACAAAAGGATAGTGGCCGTAAATACATCAATTCTAAAGAAAGCGCTATATACGCTAAGAGTAAAACCTTGTACGGTATTTATCAAGCTAAAGGTGCAATGACTAAAAAGCGCACTTCTTTTTTAGTAGAAGGCTATACGGATGTTACCGCATTGCATCAAAACGGAGTTCCATATTCAGTAGCTTCTGGAGGAACTGCTTTAACGGATGATCAATGTAAATTACTTTCTCGTTTTTCTGACCATACTATAATTGGTAGGGATAATGATGGTTTTGATGCTAACGGAAATGTAAAAGCAGGATTAAAAGCGGCTTTAAAAGATATTGATAAACTACTAAAAACAGGGCAAAAAGTTTCTGTAGTAGTATTCCCTGAAGGAGAGGACCCGGATAGTTATAGTCGAAAACATGAAAATATTGAGGAGTTTATAAAAGAAAACACGCAGGATGCTGTAAAATGGAAAACTACATTTCTGTTTAATCAAGCAGCTAATGATCCTGATGCGTTTTCGGGAATGATAAAAGAAGTGGCTAACATGCTTTTTGCTATAAAGGATGATATTAAGCGTGGACAGTACATTGATGTTTGCCGAAAAATAGTAAAACTACCTATTAAAACCTTACGTGAAGAGATTGATAAAATTGGTGCAAAAGTATTAGCAAATGCAGAAAGTAGTGCTCCAGATAAAACAACTTCGGAGGATTTAGGCTTACCTCACGGAGCAGATTTTGAAGAGTTTAAAAATTTCAGATATGTTACTGTAGGGAACGCATGTTGGTTTCAAGGTAGGAGTGCCAACTTTTTTAAGGGTACCAACTTTAAATTAGAGCCATTATTTCACGTGTATGGTAAAGATGAAAACAAGCGTTTGTGCGAAGTAGTTAATGAGGAAGGGCAAAAGTCCTTAATTGATTTTGATACTGCCGATTTTGTAAGTAGAGCAAAATTTGAGGAAGCATTATTATTTGAAGGTTTTTTTGTATGCCTTGAAAATTTTGGAGCAGTACAATTTACCTTAATGCGTAACCGTATTTTATCGGATTTTATTAAGGCTTATGAATTGAAAACTTTAGGATGGCAACGTGAAGGCTTCTTTGCTTTTGCAAACTGCATACATCATAAAGGAATATTAAAAAACGTTGATAGCTACGGAATTGTGCAATTAGAGGAATTGCCATCTAGCAGTAGTAGTGATTATAAAACAGATATAAAACATTTTTACTCTCCAGCATTTTCTGAAATATATAAAAATTCAAGGGATGATGATGATCCGTATGAAAATGACAGACACTTTATTTTTAAGCAAAGTCCCGTAGCTTTTCATACATGGATGAAGCAGTTTAAAAAGGTATATGACACTAAAGCAATAACTGGAATTGCTTTTATGTTCGCTTCCATGTTTCGTGATATTTTCATGACCAGGTACGCGCAATTTCCACACTTATTTTTAACAGGAGAAAAAGGATCTGGTAAATCGAAATTTGGAGAAAGTTTGGTAGCCTTATTTACCTATAAGCAGGAAGCTTTTGATTTAAACTCAGGAACACCGGTTGCATTTACAAGGCGTATGTCGCGCTTTAAAAACGTACCAACTATGTTAGAGGAGTATCATGATGATGTTTCTAACATGATTTTTCAAATATTAAAAGGAGCTTTTGATGGTCGTGGTAGAGAAATGGGGCGCGCTACTGGAGACAGTAGAACCAAAACTACTCGTGTAAATTCAAGCTTAATAATCCTATCGCAATATTTATCAAGTAGGGATGATAACTCTTTAACCTCACGTAGTTTAATTGAGAATTTCATCAAGCCACAGGGCGCACGTACACAGGAACAAATTGAGGATTATAATTTACTGAAAGAGTGGGAGGAGGAAGGTTTAAGTAGTATGGTTATTGAAATTGTACAACACCGTAAGTATATTGAAGATAACCTACATAAAAATTATGCAGCAATAACAAAGGACCTAAAAAAGGAGCTAAAGGATATTGAATATGAGGAACGTATGTTGTTAAACTATGTAACCTTATTAACTCCAATAAAAATACTTTGGGATAAGTTTCAATTTCCTTTTACCTACAAGGAAATGCGTAGCCAATTTATAGAGTCGATTATTGATAGTTCTGATTTAATTGTAGAGTCGGAAGGTTTGTCGGAATTCTGGAGAGCTATGGAATATTTATTGGACCGCAAACCATATGCATTATTAACTCCTGGACAGCACTATAAAATAGACACTCCTACAGAAGTGAAGTTACAAGGTAGAAAAAATGAAAAAAAGAAACCTTGGGTAAACCAACAGCGCGACCAAATTATTTTTATCCGTTTAGGAGCTGTACACCAATTATACCGTGAGTATGTTAGTAAACTTGATGGGGTACAAGTAATTACCGAAAACACTTTGCGTAACTATTTCAAGAGTAAAAAATACTATTTAGGTTCCGTAAAATCAGAACGTTTTACTGACACAAGCACCTCGGGATATGTGTTTAACTATACGCAAATGCTAAAAGGAGGTGTGTTGAATTTAACCAGGGAAAAACGAAAAGATGAAGTTTCTGATTTAAGTAAAGCAACAGCGGATGCTGCAGAATTAAATGCACAAGTATTAGAGCCAGTTATTCCTAGTAGTGATGACAACGACGATCTACCATTTTAAAACGAAAACACCATGAACAGAATATTTCCAAAATCACTTTTTACAATTTCAGAGCAAGAATCAATCACAACATTTGAGGCTATTTATTTAAAACGAATCATTCCTAAAGGATTAACTATCTCGGACTATAGTATTCCTGAGAAGCTTATTGAACTTGAAGACACTTCTACAGGAGAAAGAATATGGGTTGGTATGAAAGAGTTTTTTAAAACAAGAATAATTGAAGATATAAGTCTTAGGGTGCAGCTTGAAAAACAGATAGCTTTTATTTATTTAAAAGAGATAAAAGTAACTGAGTTTAGGAAGAGACAATATCTAACTCCTGTATACATCAACGATTTACCATTTTAATAATAATTAACAGTAAGTACTATGGAAGCAATAGAGCAAATTGAAATTAAAATGAATTTACGTCCTGCTGAAAAGGACGATTTAATAAATCATTTCAATCAACTCAAACAAGGTCAAATTTACTTTGTAAGGAGTGGTGTTAAAAATGCCTTTGATCCCATTCCATATTATATATCTGACACTACCGATCGTAAGGAGTTAGCACGAATGAATATGTATAATCAAATTTATGTCCCTATAGGATATTTCGATGATCCGAATATAAAAGTTACCAATACAGAATTACAAACACAATCATAATTAATAACCATTTAAATTTTAAAATCATGCCAGTACCAGTAACAAAAAAAGCAGTAAAAACAACTGTAAAACGCTTTACAGTAAGTAAAGGAGAAGAGCAAACGTTAAACACGAGCAGTCGTAATAAAGCACTTGCTGAAGTAACAGCTTTACAGGTTAAAAAAGAGCCTTTAATTAAGTTGCATGATAGCGAAACCTCAGACACTCTATTGTGGAAAATGGAACGCTATAAAAAAAACTATCGGTTATCAAAAGAAACACCAAAACCCGAAACAGCTACAGCATAACTGTAAACCTGATACACTTTGCAAAGCCGTAAGCTCGCAGTTCTTTTTTGATGAATGTGCCTATTGCGGAGTGTTATCAATATAACCATAAAACACTAACGTTCTTACTTTATTTATTCACGCTAAGAATATCCAATCCCGCATTTGAGTGTTTTGCGGGATTAACCAATTAAAAATTACAATTAACTAGAAAAAACGGACAAAATGATTAATCAATTATCAATAGAAATACACGAAAATAATAAGGCTAAAGGCTTTTACGAAGGAGAGAAAAACATTGGCGAAATACTTTGTTTAATACATAGTGAAGTGAGTGAAGCTTTAGAAGCTGACAGAAAAGGAATCTATATTCCAATCGAAAACAGAATAGAATGGGTGAATGAGTTAAAAAACAATGATGAGTTTAAGTCAGACTTTAAGCAAATTGTAAAAAACACATTTGAGGATGAATTAGCAGATATAATGATCCGGGTAATGGATTTAGCAGCTTATAAAAACATTGACTTAGAGAGTCATATAAAAGCAAAGATGCGTTACAATAAGACAAGAGGATACATGCACGGTAAAAAGTATTAACTCATGAACATACTAACAGCAAAAGCAGGAGACCAAATAAAAGTTTGGTTAAAGGATATAGGAGAGCCAGAAGGAGGTATTTGGGTTACCAATACTGTAAAGGAGCATAACGGAGAGTTGTGTTTATGGGAAAACGATTGGAATTACACCGATTTAAAAAACGACCCACCCTTACCACTTACTTTTTTTACCAATGATCCTATTGAAATATTAGAACCACAAACAACAAATTAATTATGAAAAAACATTTATACAAAGTAACCACATTAAATCAGCAACATATATACGTTACTGCAGGGAGTATTTCTGGAGCAGAATCAAAAGCGAAAGCGCAAAAGGAGTGGAGTATAGACGACACTACAAACCCGATAATGGAAATTCAGTTTTTAACGAATACAGTAATTGATTAAAAATATACCAGATGGAAAAGGATATGATAACGGAGGCTATTGCATTATTAAATACTGCAAACTATGATAGTGAGACTCTAAACCACAAAAGAGATGAAATTGTAAATAAACTGAAGCAGAAATTAAACATATATAGTACTAATAGTAGTTTTTTGATGTACAAAGACTGGTTTACATTCACTAGTCAAGAAGATGGTGTAATTGGACTGGCTGAGTGTCCAAACTGCAATGATACAGTTGTATACGATGATGGGTGTGTAAAATGTGACACAGACTTTGAGTTTAACTAACGTTTAGCTATGTGGCGTATTTTCTGCAAGAAATATGCGCTCATAGGTGATGTTATAAGTAGTTTTTAATAATAATTAAATAAAAAAATAAGATGGTGAAATTAACAATAAAAGAAAACGCGTACCAAATAGATTTTAACAAAGTTGATGAGGGCTATTTGTATGGAGAATGTATTTGTTATGCTGAAAATGTAAACAAGGCAAAATCAGAATTATTATCTGAAGTAGAAGATTGTAAAAATTATTTGGGTGATGATATTACGTACTTAAATATTCCAGTAATTAGATGCAAAAGTTCTGATAAAGTTGAGTTTAAAGGAGAAGTTATAAAACGATATGAAGTTGAAAGGAAAATAAGAATAGAGGAGCTTAATAAAAAGCTGGATTCTTATTTAACCGATAGTAGTATTACACATTGCTACATAATGAAAAGAGGAACTTATTATGGTTGGAATTATAGCGGATATGTAAGCTACAAAACCTTTGCTGGAGTTTACACAAAAGAAGATGCCGTAAAAGAATGTAAAAATTTAGAAGAGCTTACTTGTGTACCTATCAATAACACAGAACACAACGAATTAATACTAAATCAAGTAGCAAGAATTAAAAAAGGGTTGATTGCTAACTAATTACTTATAACGTTTAGCTATGTGGCGTATTTTCTGCAAGAAATATGCGCTCATAGGTGGTGTTATAAGTAGTTTTTTAAACAACCAATAAATTAAAATTATGAAATTAGAATTAAAACATTTAAGCCCTTATTTACCGTATAAATTACAATTAATTAGTGATGGTGGTAGAGTTCGAGGTATGGGGACAGATTATGTATTAAAAGAGTTAGAAACTGATTATGGGATAGGTCAGGTTATAAAGTTTCAAGATATGAAGCCAATACTAAGACCTTTAAGTGATTTAACGAAAGAGATTGAAGTTAATGGAGTAAAATTTTTACCACATAGAGAATTAGAGAGAGATGAATGGGTAAGATATGTACCTAATGATAATTGGAGTTGCATTACCTCTGAAAATATTAATAAAATTGAGCATAGAATATTTGTGCAATTATCTGAATGGCATTTCGATGTTTTCGGACTAATAGGAAAGGGACTTGCAATAGATATAAACGAATTGTCCTAATTACTTATAACAAGTGTATATACGTAATTTTACAGAAGCATGAAACCAACAATAACCGTAGTTTATACTATAGAATATGTAATTGATTTTGCAAAACATTACGGTTTCACAAAATGTAAGAAATGTTTCAATTTAAAAACAGGAAGAGAGATCAAACAAGCATTAAAAAGTGCTTGTATTGGTTACTATATTGACACAAAGTTCTACTCTCTTTCTAAACTAAGAAGCCATCTGGTAAAACCTATAGTCAATAATTGTCCTTTTTAAAAAAACAAAACCACCCACTAGGGTGGTTTTGTTTTTTTTTTCAAATCCTCGGACTCCTAAGTCTTTCTGAGCCATGACCTGTGATGAAAGTTAAATTACCTTTAAACTCAATGCAGTTTTGTTTAAACAGCCAATCTGAAATCCCTCTACTGTCAAACCCTCCTTTTATTGCTAATGTAACAGCGTCTTCAAAATAGATTCCTTTTTCGTGTTTCTTAATTTCATTCAATACTCTTAAATCGGTTTCTGTCAATTCCCCTAAATCCTTTTCTTTCATAATTTTATTAATGGTTTCGACAAAGTTAAGCAGAATAACAACACACTTCGACTCGTCGAATTCTCCAATCCTCGGACTCCTAAGATTAAAAAATTTTAGCAAATTTTTTTAAGCGCAAAATATACAGGTATTTCGATGTCCACAGTTCCACAGTTCCACATACTTACTTACTATAGAGTCTATCTATATGATATATAGTGTATTAAGTCTAAATAGTAACTAGTTAATTATGTGGGAAAAGTGTGGGACTTGTGGAACTATTTTTTAAGGTTCCCACAAAAAAGACTCATTCCCACAAGTTCCTCATACTTTTTTGAGGTTAACTATCTGATTAATAGCGTTGTGGATAAAAGGAACTTTTTTTTCTGAAACAGGGTGGTTTTGAGCGAGTTTTACTTTTTTTTTCAAAAAAGATAAAAACTTTCATTTTTGAGTGTTCTGTTATTCAATTCCTTATATTTACATAACCAATATTACTTACTAAAATGATTGAAGTTTCTATTCCGGTACGGAGTCATGTAAAAAAGTACCTTGAAAAACGTTATGGAGCTGTGCATACGGTTTCTAAAAAATCTTTTATCGGAATTCTGGTATTAGAGTTGTTACATAAAAAGGTAGCAAAGATTGATAAAAGTATCAACACCAAGTCCTTCTATAGTTTTATGATTCCTGAATATTACTTCAATACCAAAGGCTTCCAGTTAAACCCTGTAAAGGCTAAATTCCTTGGTAATTGCTTGGAAAAATTATTTTTTGAGGATTTCTACTCCTTTGTAGATACGGAATTGTTAAAAGGTGGGTTAAAAGCAATACAGGCAGTGCGTTTGTTTTTGAATTTATATGAAATTACGGAAGAGGAGGCAAAATTAGAAAGTATGTACCGTAATTATCAGCGACACTGTAACGATAAAATTAAAGAAAAAAAGAAACTTATAGCAAACTAATAGTTTAAAAACGCTGTAACCCCTTGCAAACACTGACGGCAAAAAACGACAGTTTTATAAAATAAATTTTACATATTATGACTTTTGATTGTACGGAACAATTAGGCGGGACTGCCGAATTAGATTTTTATTTATTAACAGAAACAAGTAATTGGCCTGTAGTACTTACGGATCAAACTTCTGCGGATATTGTGTTTACTTCAGAGCCAGTTTCGGTAGCAGCTACTATTGATGAGGATAGTATAAAAGCATCTGCTACACAACGTACTAAGGCAGAAGGTTCCTTATGGCGTGTTAGCTTAAAACTGACATTTATTACACGTTCGGAAGCTTTAGAGCAGTTATTGGACCAATACCAAAATAAACCAGGTATTGTAAAATTAAAGCTCAATAATAATTTTCAGAAAATATTCGGGACCAACACCCAACCTTTATATATGAATTTTACGGTTGATGAAGGTGAAAGTGTGGATGATAAAAAAGCTGCAACCAAAGTAACTATTAAAGGTGTAACTAGTCAGAGGCCAGTATATTACACGGTTATATAGTGGTGTCCTATTTTATAAAGTAGTATCTCCTTAAAATTGTATTGTGCAAAAAGCATTATACAATGAGTTTAGAAAATTCACATTCATTATTTGCAGGTCCTTTATACATTGATCCAATGTATGGAGCTTCTTGCGTTCCAACACTATATAAAACAATTGTTGGAAATGTAGTTTCTGAAAAAACAGAACAAGAAAGAATTGAAGCAGTTACTTCTATTCAGGCCAATGCAAATGTAGATTCACAAACCAATAAAGTGGTTGTGCTTGATTTTAATCAACCTGTAGTCAAATATACTTATGGTGGTTGGTTAGGAACGCAATCGTATATCAATATTTTAAATTCTTATTTAAACGATCCTACAGTTGCAGGAATTGTTTTAAAAATTGATAGTGGTGGTGGTCAGGTGTATGGTACCGGAGAATTTTATGATTTCTTAAAGGATACTTCTAAACCTATTGTGGCTTATACAGGAGGTTATTTGTGTTCAGCAGCATATTACATGGCTGCTCCTTTAGCTTGGATTGTAGCTAATAAACGTGCTGATGCAATTGGTAGTATTGGTGCTTATGCCACTATTGTAGATTCTAATGGAATTTACGAGCACTTTGGAGCAAAAGTACATACTATGTACGCTTCTAAATCAAAAGGTAAAAATTCTGCTTATAGAGAAGTAATTGAAAACTCTAATTATGAGCCATACATCAAAGAGGAGTTAGATCCGATTGTAGAAGATTTTATTGCTGATATGAAAGCAGTACGTCCACAATTAAGTGAAGAAGTGTTTGATGGTTCTGCTTGGAACGGTGCAAATTCTTTGGATAAAGGATTAGTGGATGAACTAGGAACATTACAAACAGCTATTGACAAAGTATTTGCTTTAGCTTCAGAAAATAACCAATCAAATATAAATACAAATATGTCTACAGAACGTACACAAGTACAAGCTGTTTTAGGTTTGGATGCTCCGTTAGCAGTAAATGAGAACGGAAGTTATTTAAACGATGCGCAGTTGGATACTATGGAGAGTCATTTAAGTACTCAGGCGGAAACTATTGCCGAGTTAAATACTCAATTGGAAGCAGCTCAGGAAAACCCTGAATTGCAAGATCAATTAACTGTTGCAACGGAAGCTGCATCAGCAACAGAAGTTTCATTAGATGCTATGCTTACGGAAGCAGGATTAGCAGTTGAAGGAACGGTAACTGAAAAATTAACTGCATTATCTGCTAAAGTTGCTGTTATGGCAAATGCAGATGGGGCAACTCATACAATACCAAAAATTGATGCTACAGTTGAATCTGCTACAGCGGTGTCAATTGATGCAAATGCATCTCATAACCAAATAGCAGATCAAATTTAATAACCAATAAAATATTATGGCAATTAATGTACAAGACGTTGCGAAAGAGGTAAACGAATATGTAAAAGGTAACACGGAAGTGGTGTCTGCAGGTGTTTACTCTCCTGAAATTACGTTAAACAAACACTGTAAAACTATTACAGCGGTTAAAGGTAAGTTCCCTTCTTTTCATAAAATATTAGGGCATGTTGTTCAAGGTTTTAAAGCAGAATGGCAAGCTTTAGGAGAAGCTGAATTTAAGCACAAGATGCTTCAGAATTACCGTATGAAGGTAAACTTCCAAGTTGTGCCTGATGAAATTTTACATACTTGGTTAGCAGAGTTGTATACGGAAGGAAAATCAAAAGAAGATCACCCAATTTCTAAACACATCATGGATGAGTTAATGGAAAAGGTGGTTGATGATTTAGAAGATTTATCACAAACAGGTGTGTATAATGCTTCGGAAGCTGTTGATGGAACTTTTGGTGGTTCGTTAGATGGTATTGAAAATCAAGTTACTAAAGCATTAGCTGATACAGTCCATCCTGCATTTAAAATTCCTTTAAATGCAATTACTCCAGCAAACATCATTGATGAAGTGAAGTCGTTTGAAAAGCAATTGCCTAAAAAAACTCGTAAAAAAGTTAAAAAGATTTTTATGAGTCATACTCAAATGTTGGAGTATGCAGACCAATACGAGCAAACGTATGGTACTAAAGTAACTTATGTTGATGATGACACTATTAAGTCTCCATTAACTAAAAAGTTAATTGTAGGTTTAGATGTTTCTGATTCTATAATGTTTGCTCCAGTGGATGGTATTATGGCACGTTTAATTGATGTGTTTGATAAACCACAGGTTAATGATGTGCAAGTACAGGATTATGTTTTAAAGATATTCATGGACTGGTTTTTAGGTTATGATTTCTTAATAAACGAGCTTTTATATGTTGCTGTTTTTGATGGTAGCAAGAGAGGATTTGATAATGCAGTATTGAATGATCTGTATTATTCTAGTGAAAACTTACAAGTAACCGTATAAGGATATGGCAAACAAAGCACAACTTTTAACAGAAGCTCAGGAACTTGGTATTAAAGTTCCTGAAGGTGCTACAAACGCAGTGATAACTGCTTTGATAGTAGCGCGTAAATCAGCAGAGAATTCTACTGAAACGGAAACGGAAACGGAAACGGAAACGGAAACGGAAACGGAAACGGAAACGGAAACGGAAAAAGGTGACGTATTTGAAGTAAAAGGATCTAAATATACTTTTAGTGAATTATGCCCAGAGCGTTTACAGATGGACGGTAGGGTTCACACAAAAAAAGAATTGTTGAATAAAGCAGACTTGTTAGAATTCCTAGTAGTAGGTAACAGTCCGTTTATAAAATCTATATAATTATGTCAGTTCTTGTATTAGAAGATATCGGTGATGAAAGTTGTGAGCCAGTTTCTGGTTTAGCGGCTATTGTACGTTACTCTTTATTTGGTGATTACACCACTATTGAGGATCCGTTGGATTTGTGTGGTACGGTTAGTGCTACAAGTTACATGGAGTTAATTGAAATTCCTGCATCTCCTGGTCATGTTATGGCTTCAGGAACACAGATGCATAAAATGACTACCATTATTGAAACTGGTACTATAAAAAGTACTATGATTGGTGAAAAAGGTAGGCGTATGTTTGAAAATGAATTGGTAGTTGAAATGGCAGGTTCTAACTTGGAGTTATTAGGATTCCTACGTTGGATTAAAAACCAAAAATTAGTATTCCATGTTGAAGAATTTGGAACTGGTAATGTGCGTCAGTTAGGTTCAAAACGTTTACCTGCATGGGTAGAAGGAATTGAGCATGCTATTGAGGCAGCTGCAGAGGGTAAAAACTCTGTTACAATTACATTAAAAGATAAACAAAAGTGGCCAGCTTCTGTTTATAAAGGAACATTGCAAGACACACCAGTAGTGTAGTTTTTTTTGAGTTAGTTAATTAAAAGCATCTTAACGTTTGTTAAGATGCTTTTTTTTGTACCTATAAGTAATGATTAATGAGTCCCTAGTATTGGGTATTTTTAATCTTTTTATGAAAATATTTCGTTTTTATGGGTAACGTTTTTCTTTCTTTAGTAACTATAAAATGACAAGTATTATTTCCTCGAAATTTAGTCGTTAATGGTGTTTTTCTGAAGTAAGGATTTTCCTTACTTATTTCAATATAAATCCTTAGTGGTAGTTTTTTCGAATGTATTATTTTAGAAAAATAATAACTAAGATGCTTGTTTTGTGATGAATACATATAAAGTTATACCCAAATTTGCATTGAAATTAGTGCATAACTTTAGAGTATTTACTTGATGTTTAATTGATTAATTGGATAATTTCGTGAAGAATTATTAATTAATCAATTAAATGTTTATTATGAAAAAAGGATTATTATCAGCAGTATTAGTGTGTTTGTTTTTAATGGTTTCATCATGTGAAGTTGAAGATATTTCAAATGATAACGTAGCAAATTCACAAACAGAATTATTTACCAAAGATGAAGTTGATTCAGGAAAAGATGAAGAGCCTGATCCAGACGATAGAGATAGGACTAGTGCACCTAAAGTAAATGCATTAAATTTTGACCCAAAGTATGACCAATACAGTAGAGAAGGAGACTCAGGAAAAGATGAGGAACCAGACCCAGACGAAAGAGACTAAATATAAAAGCATTGCTTTTGTAATATTGTTAGGTGCTGTACTTTTTTGTGCAGCACCTTTTGTGCATATGGACTTTGATAAGGTTCCTACTGCAGTAAAAGATTTTAAAAAAGAAGTAGTTGCAACGGATGCTGTTTATAAAACAAAACAGTTAGAATTGCGTAAATTATACAATACTGGTGCAATTACTGGTGATGTCTTTATTACTGATAATGACTTACTAACAGCTGAAATATCGGTTTACGAAAAACAAAACGCTGTTACCTTACGAAAATTAGTTGATGATAATAGGGTGTGTGGTTTTAGGACCTTACGTTCCTTTTTAATTGGTTTTGGAATTCGGTTGCCTTACTTATTTTTTTCTGTAGTAATATTATTATTGTCCTTACAGCTTCCTAAAAAACCATACATAACACCGGCACTTGCTTTTTTAACTTCGGTTTCCGTATTTATTAGTGTGTATTTAATTACTTGGTTTTTATGGGATAGCGACTTTCCTAAATACATATATCATTCGGCAATTGCTGTAATATCAATACTATTAAGTGTTTCTGTTATTTATGGTTTATTGCATGTAAATGTCAGTTTTAAAAAGCGCGACCGTATTATTAAAAATTGGATTGGCTTTACAATTAAAGCTCAGAAAAATATAATTACCCCCCTAGTTGAATCTACTAACATACAAGAAAAGGAAACATTGGCAGCTAGATATGATGCCGACATGTGGAAGAATCTTGACAAAACTACTAAGCAATGAAACCAGAGCGTAAAAAAGAAATAATAAAAGACTTGTCTGCTAAAGGCTGGATTTCAGATGAAGATGTAAATGTTTTAGCAGAATTGAACGATACTATATTTTGTCATCATACAGCCGAGGATACCAATACCGATATGGATAAGCTGTTTTTTAGTTTTATCGCTTCGGATGCTGCGGAACTTACTGATGAACGACAATCGGTTATTGAAAGTTATATTCGTATGAAACGTTTGCTACATTGTTTGATTCACCAGGAGCATCCTGATAACATTGGTCAACTTCAATTTAATACTGGCTTTTAATGACATTTATTGATTTACTTAAAGAGTTAATTGCTACCTCAAAGGAGAGGTTAAAGAATCCGTTTGTAGGGGCGTTTGTTTCCTCATGGATAGTGTTTAATTGGAGGCCATTGGCGTATTTTGTGTTTTCTAATGAGAAAATAGACAATAAAATTTTAGCTATTGATGAGTGTTATCTTGATTGGTGGAATGGGTTAGTTTATCCGTTAATTACGGCTTCTGTTTATTTACTATTATTACCTTATTTGACACAGTTTTTTGATTGGGTTGTTATTTCCTCGGTAAAAAAAAGAAAAGAATATAAAACTACGGTTAGGGAGGTTGATATAATAAACGAAACCAAGTTATTGATTGTTCAGAATGAACTAGAAGATGCAAAAGCTAAGAATAAGGATAAAACTGAATTAAATAATGAAATTGATTCCTTAAAAAAAGTAATTGATGCTTCTGCAACTACTATAAAAGAACAAAAGAAAGAGTTAAAGGAAAGAGATTTGGAGGTTAAATCATTTGAAAATGATTTAACTCAATTAACTCGGGATTATCAGGTTTTAGAGAGTACTGATTTAAAAGTGATTGAAAAGTTAAATAAAAATGTAACTAATTTGGAGACCGAGTTAAAAGAAAAAACTTTAACAATTAAAAAAGGTGAAGATCAGTTAAGTAGTGTGATTAAAAACAATAGAAAGCTTAAGGATGTTGATTTAAAATACATTGATAAATTAACTGAGCAGGTAACAAGTTTGGGAGGAAAATTGCAGGAAATAGAGAAAGAATTAACTAAAAATAAAAGCCAAACTAAGGAAAAACAACAAGGGCAAATAGATTATTTAAATAGGTTAAATAAGGAATTAGATACTCTGAGAAGTGAATTAAAAGCAAAAAGCAAGGTAATTAATCAATTGACAAAACATAATATTGTTGATCCTGTATCTGTAAATATTGAAAACATAGAGGAGTATAGAAAAGATTTTTTCCTTTTCAAATCCTCCATGCTTTATCTTGATTTTTTTAGGGTAGCTTCTTTTATTTCAAATAATCAAAAGTTTCCTTCAGGGGTTAGTGATAAGCATAAGGACAAATATTCCAAGGAAGGTCTTACTGGTAAAGTTGTTAAAAACGGTGTTCATGAAACTATACATTTAACAGAAAAAGGGAGATACTTTTTAAACCTAGAAATTAATACTTAATTCGATATAACAAACTCAGTAATTCAATACCAACTAAACTATGAAGAAACTTATTAATCACTTTTTTATCTACGATACTTTAATACCTGGTTTTAATGAATATAATTGATTTAGCTAAAGAATTAATTGCTACCTCGAAGGAGCGATTAAAAAACCCTTTTGTGGGGGCGTTTATGTCATCATGGGCGGTGATTAATTGGAAACCAATATCTATAATGTTGTTTTCAACTAGATCGGTTGAAGATAAAATACAATTGATTACTGATAAACATGAATTCGTACAAAATAGCACTTTTATACCTTTACTAATTGCTTTTATATATGTTGTTATAATACCACATTTAATGGCTCAGATTGATAAATTAATAGCTAAGCCGATACGTGAAAGAAAGCATCATAAAACTATGGTTAAAGAAAATGACATTATAAATGAAACACAACTGGTTATTGCCCAGAATGAATTAGAAGATGCAAAAGCAAAGAATAAAGATAAAACTGAATTGAATGATAAGATTAAATCACTAGAAGGTATTATTAATAATAAAGATACTGCTATAAAAGAACATGAAGTTGAAGTTGAACAAATTAAAATTCAATTAGATACTAGTAAAATGGATTTATTAGATGAAACACAGTTTAGTTTTAAGGCTTTTAAATACACTGATTTATATAATTCTTTTTTTACTATCGCGACCTCTGTCAATGATAATGATAGATTTCCAGAGAACACATCAGATAACGTTATTGCAGATTATATTAAACTAGGAATAGTAAATCAAATATCAAATAAAACAGAGTATCATTATGAATTGTCCTTAAAAGGATCTGTGTTTTTAAAATGGTATAATCAAGAATTGGTTTCTGCTTTTATGAATGATAACACCACCTCTGAAAGTAAACCAAATTATGAAGTAGTGGAAAGTAATAGTTCATTAAATCCAAATTGGTTGCGTGAAAATAATATTGATGAATAATTAAATAAACCAAATCAAACTATGAAAAAAATGCTATTGCTATTTGTGTTAAGCACAGGATTAACTATGTCTGCTCAAAATAGAGTAAACAAAGTGAATGATGTATTTGTATCACAATCTGAAAAACTGACAGTGTCTGTTGGTTGGGAACAAAATGATGAAACAGGAACTTGGATTGAAAATAAAAATGTAATACATAATAAACTATGTCCTTCATATTGGACAGCAAGGGTCGAGCAAAACTTTGATTGGTTACAAGTGAATACAATCAAAAAACAAGGTATTAAGTATTATGTTTTTTTATACGAACGGCAATCAGGCAGGTATAAATACCCTAATATCAGAAAGAATTGGGAAAACCAATACAACACACATTTTTTTGTGTTAACTGCTCCTGAATATGAGTCGTTGAAATCGTCAATTGAATTAAAATCCGGTACAAATATTAAGGTTTCTAGTAAAATAAAAGGACATATAACAGATAGGTTCCATTCACTTGGAGGAGAGGATTTGTATAATGAAACAAATTTGTTAGCTAAAATAACTAAAGCAATAGAAAACCCTTCTTATTCGGAGTCTAGTATGATATTTAACTCGCAAATAACCGATGGTGTAGAACTTCTACGTTTTCGTTTGCCAGAAAGGTCGTCTTTAGGGGAGAGGAAAATGAATACTCAGTATTTTGAGAATAAATATGAAGATTTTAAAGCGTTATTAATTGAATAAAAAAGTTGATTGGTAAATAATTAAATTATATATATGAAAAAAGGAAATATAGTAAAATTGAATTCTGGAGGACCAGACATGACAATTAAAGGTTTTATAGGAGAGTCAACAAACCAATCGACAAACATGATTGATAAGGGATATAAAATGACAGGGCATTCTGATGGTGACCCATATTGCACATGGTTTGATAATCAAAACAAATTGCATACACAACCTTTTTTTTTACACATGCTAACACTTGTTAAGTAGTAAAATCAATTACTGAATAACTAGTGCAAAAACACTATTTCAAAACAAAAATCGATGCATTATATTAAACCACATAACGAAATGTGTTAGGGATAAAACACCTTAATCACGTATTAGTTTTAAAAATGAGAATGGACATTTAAAATTGTATATTATGGAAGCACCAAAATTTACAACAGAAGAGAGTAAGTTATTGTTACGTTTGTTAAAAGCTAATAGTGATAAGGCTGTTGCGGAATTAACAAGTCCTACAGGGTACTTGGATTTAGTAGTTAAGCTAAAAGAATTGGTTAATGTTTCTTATTTAGAGGCTGAAAATCCAATTGCTTATAAAATTAAAAATGGTGTTAGTGATGATATTACTTTTTTAGGAAAAGAAAAGTAGTTAATGTAATAACTAAATACTAAGCCACTCCTAATCGAGTGGTTTTTTTGTGTCCTATTTTAAAAACTTTACACTTTCCATATTTGTAGTATGGATGAGATAGCGTATTGGCTTGAAAATAAAGGAACGTATCAAGAAGGGGTTGTGTTATATGCTGCACACCCAAAACATAAACGTAATTTATTAAAGCTTTTTAATAAACGAAATAGCGCTGTTAATGAGCAAAAATTAAAATATGAGCTTAAAAAATTAGCGCTTGTAAATACTGCTGCTGTAAAGATAAAAACACCAATTGTAGTTGCTCCGGTAGTTAACCCTAAGGTTACTGTTGCAACTACTATTGCTGTTTATGAGAAAAAGCAGGCGTTGTTTTTTCATGAGTTACCAGAGGAATTGCAACCAGTATTATTAGAGGCTAATACTTTATTTAAAACCAATTGTTTGCTAAAAGTGCAGCTTAATGCTGTGTCTGAAGATAATGAAGAGGATGCGCTTGCTATACAGAAACAAATAGTTAGTAATGTTTCTAAAAACACTCTGTGTTGGCAAAAAATTGATTTCTGGAAACAACACCGAATACTCCCTAAATCAGATACGCATACAGTAGAGAGTTTGACTCCTGCACAATTAGTTAAGCGCGAGCAGTTGTTATTTGCTTCTATATCTAAACTTAAAAAACGTTTAAATATTAATATTGAAAAACTTAATGAGGCATCTACCACTAAGGCTCGAACAAAATTGGAACGTTCTATCACTAAACAAACCAATAATATTTTATTTAAAGAGGAGGAGAAGCTAAAAATTCAAGAACTAATCAATGGGGAATAAAAAAAGGCAAATGTTAGTCAAGCGTAATGATACTACGTTTGATAAAATAAAAGCACATTATATAAATCCTGAAGAATACCCGCTTACACCAACGAATCAGGGTTTGCTAGATAGGTGGAATGAGGTTTTGGTATTGCGTTTAGACCGTTTTACTAAAACTGAAATTGCTACAAAATGGAAAGAGGAAAAGAATTTGTCTCCTGCTCAAGCTTATATTGATATTAAAAATTCAGAATTGTTTTTTGGTGATGTGTTAAAGGCTAGTAAAGAAGGAGCAAAGGCAATTTGGATGGAATATGCTATTGATTTATTGAAGCGTTGTGTTAAAAAAGGGGATAGAGCAAATGAAGCAAAAGCCTTAAAAATGATTGCTGAATATGGCGACTTCAAAGAAGAGGATAATCCAGATTTTAACCCTGAAAAGCTTGAAAATGTAAAAATTGAGTTTGCTATACCAAAACAGTATTTACCATATTTAAAATCTAAACAACCCTCAGGAGTTGATGATTTTAATTTAACTGAGCCATTAGATGTTGATTATGAAGAAATCGAAATCGAGATAAAAGATGCTAAAAAAGAGTAAAAAAGTTTTTTTAAACATACCACAAGCTAGAGCGTTTTCAAACATACGACAAATGAATTTTTGGGAGTGGGGACGCGCTACTGGTAAATCTACCGGGTTGGGTTTTGGTGCAAGGAAATTTGTTACTCAATTACCTAGAGCTTCCATGTTTTTGGTTGGTAGTACGTATTCTCAAATATTATCAAGAACATTACCTTCTACTATTGAAGGAATGGAAATGTTTGGTTTGTATCAAGATGTTGATTATGTTGTTGGGAGGTCGGGTAAAAAAATGGGTTTTAAAATGCCATTCCAACCACCTAACCAATGGAATAATATTATACATTTTAGTAATGGTGCTATATTTCAATTAGTGTCCTTAGACAACCCTAATTCGGGGCGTGGTTTGAATAGTTATGGTGGTATTGGTGATGAAGCAGCTTTATTGGATCCAGAGAAGTTATTCAATAATGTGCAGACAACCAACAGGGCTAAAAAAGAAGTTTTTTCAAAATGTCCAATGTTAGGGGTTGAAATATACGCTTCATCTACTCCGATTTCTAAAAAAGGAAAGTGGTTTATTGAGAATGAAGAAAAAGCAAAACGGGACCCAGAAAATATTTATTTTTCAAAAGCAAATGCTTTTTGGAACCCTTTCTTACAGGACAATTACTTTCAGAAAATGAAAGATCAGTCTCCTTCTGAAATGTTATACAATGCTGAGATATTAAATATTAGGCCTACTGAAATTACTGATGGTTTTTATGCTAACCTTAATCCTGACAGGCATTATTATAAAGACTATAATCAAGGCTAT
>Ga0105354_1000701_pt1 | contig 20616 bp, 19 predicted proteins | sample GOMGulsemesocosm_FD_83658 | JGI IMG/M metagenome (GOLD analysis project Ga0105354, IMG submission 83658) | Methane-oxidizing microbial communities from mesocosms in the Gulf of Mexico - GOM9B Gulf of Mexico | ecosystem: Environmental > Aquatic > Marine > Cold seeps | place: USA: Gulf of America...
ACAATTAAATTTTTAAACAATGAAAAAAGTAATTTTAAGTGTAGCTGTAATAGCAGCATTAGGTTTAACAAGTTGTAAAAACGAAACCAAAAAAGAAACAGAAACCACAACTACTGAAATGTCAAAAGATATGGCAATGACAGACCTGTCTTTTGGTGTAAGAGGAAATTGCGGAATGTGTAAAAACACTATCGAAAAAGCAGCTAACGGTGTTGAAGGTGTAGCAAGTGCTAATTGGGATGTCGATAAAAAGAAGATTGATGTGTCTTTTGATGATACAAAAACCGATGCAATGGCAATCCATAAAGCAATCGCAGCTTCAGGATATGATACCGAAAAAGTAGCAGGTGATGAAGAAGCATATGATGGTTTACCAGGTTGTTGTAAATACGACCACGAAATGATGATGAATCAATCTGGTGAAATGAAAGATGATGACGATACAAATCACGATCATTAGAATCTACAAATTGAGAGTCCTTTTTAGGGCTCTTTTTTTATTACACAATTCAGTAATGCTAGTATAATCCGTGAGCAGGTAATAAGGTGTTCGTCAGTTGTTCCATTTAGTTCCATAAAACATATCTGCAAGCCAGTTTGTTTATATATCGTCATTACGTAGTAATCGACAATCTCACAATCAAAAAGCTCTCAAGTTAAAAGGGCTTGCATATACCATAAATAGTACCACTGCGGCGACACGTCCTCGTTGGTACTATTTATTTGTTTTATTTCACACATTACTCGCCTTCCTCACCCGTAGCTACTTTTGCCCCTTAAAATCCCAATAAGGTCAGCACGTTGTGCTGTTAGAAATTATTAAGGGGCAACCGCTACTTAATGTTATGCGAGCCTGCGGGTCGCTTCGGGCAAAACCCACATATAATTTCGCTTCAATAGATTGTTTAGCGAATTAATTGAAATTACAGAATGTCATAACATTTGATTTAATAAAGTATGTGGGTCTACGGGTGTCACATTTTTTGAACGTCCCAAGTTTGCAAATAAGATAACCGCAGTTAAATCAACAATATTTGATTATTGAATTAAAATATTCGCATCATAAGATAAATTGAACTTCATTGAATACTGCGGATTATCCTATTTCGCAAGCAGTACACAAGAGCAACTCATTCAGTCAGCAATTCCATCCACCACACAATAGTTTCTACATTACGGTTTGCCTTCAGACAAATTCAATTCCTATTTTTCTTCAAATACGGCATTTCCTCAACTTCATTACTTCGTGTCAAATACGGCAAACCTTAAATGAAAACTATTCCCAAACCTTCCATTGCTTCCTTCAATCCTTGCACTTGCCTAAACATTACTATTTTGAACTACCAATAAAAATCCTTCTGACACGAAATAAGAATCAAAAAATCCGCCACCCTTGCGGTAAACCGTTGCTGTGGTACGCACTTATGCAAAAAAAATGCAACGTGCTATTACCACAACACCCTTGCTCATCTCGCAGCCGGCTCGCGCCTTTTAGATTACCTGCTTATTTTTGGTAATTGATTTAATTCTTCAGCTAAAATTGTTAGAACACGCGTCCTATCATATCTATCTGCAATATGTGAGTCTTCATATAAAATCCGATTTACAAAATGTACGATATTAGCTTTAGTAAAGGCAAGATTTGAATATTCTGCTACAAATCTGAACATATCAATAAATTCTTGATGTTTAAATTTTGCAAATAATTCAAATATATTCGTTTTAATTCCTTCCCAAACGTCATTTCTAATAATACAAATATTACATTCTTCATTATTGTTATAATTTATATTTCTTAATGGATCAAAAGATTTTTCTAAATCAAAAAAACTATGTTTCATTCCATTTACTTGACTGGCTTTATTATATAGTATAATTATATATTCATTGAACAATAAAAAATATGGATTTCTATATTTTGGTATCTCTAAAACAGAATTGCTTGACAATCTTTTAATGGCATTTGAATTAAAAAAAATTCCAAGAGGATAAGGACAGTTTAAGTTTATGTTTTTTTCGACGTGAATTTTTAGTTCAGGTATATTTTCTTTAAGATTATTATTTAAATAGTTTCTAATGGCTCTGTGTTCTTTATCTTTCAGTTTGAATTTATTGTGGGTTGCTAAAGAAAACCTTAATATAACAGAATACCAGAATAAAGATATAAGTCCTAAATCATTATTAAAAGTGAATATTTCATCCTTGTCACACTCTTTTTTACTTAAATGCTTATGGATTTTATCTGCATACATAGATTCTAAATGTCCTAACTTTTTTTCACAATCAGAACAAAAGATATTGTCTTCTATAAATGGTATATAGTTTTGATCAATTTCCTCATCGGTCAATTCTCTTCCCATATAATCCTCAATTTGTTCAGGTGTAAGTTCTCGTCCGATATGATTTTCAACAGCTTCACTTCCTATAGATACTACAAACTCTTTATTTCTTTCAAATAGAGTTTTTAAAATAAATGCAGGTACTATATGTGAACCTTTTTTGTCAGCAGGTTTAACTAAACATAATTTACAATTCATAGGTTTATTTTATATTTTAAAGTTAAGTAAAAAGATTGCAAAGTTAGATGCCTTCCTTCATCCATCGCTATCATACTATAAAGTTCAAGCCCTACGGGTTTTGAAAAAAATTTTGCACCCAACTTTTGGCAAATCCTGCTATAGCTATTTTGTATAGCAATATTTTTCCCAAAAAACTTGACAGTATGTCCACGCCATCAATTGAACTGCTTTCTTTTTTCTCTTTTTCTTTGTAAAAAAAATATTGTTTTTTTATTTCTGATGCAAAAAGAAGCAATCTAAAGCAACAAAACCCATATTGAAAGAATAGCATAAAACTTGCCATATATTTCAGCGGAAGGTACAGCTTCGTGTTAAGTCCGTACCAAGTCCGAAGAAAAGTAAGTTTCATTTAAATCATTTATGTTATGGGTAAAATTGCTCAAGGTATTTTAGGAGGGCTTTCAGGTAAGGTTGGAAACATTATCGGTGGAAGCTGGAAAGGAATTGACTACATTAGAATTAAACCTTCAAGTGTAGCGAATCCAAGAACTGTAGGTCAGGTAAACCAAAGAAATAAGTTTACAGTGACTTTAGAATTTATTCAAGCTGTTAAACCTTTTATCCAGAAAGGATATAAGTTTTTAGCAGTGAAGAAAACAGCATTCAATGCTGCAATGTCGTATGTGTTAAACAATGCTATTGGTGGAGTTGAGCCAAACTTCAATGTAGATTATGCTAACGCTTTAGTAAGTAGAGGAGGTTTATCGACTGCTTTAAACCCTACTACTGATCTTACAACTGCGGGAGAAGTAACTTTTAACTGGGATGATAACTCTGCTGAAGGTAATGCGAACGCCACCGATAAAGCAATGTTATTGGTTTACAATCCATCAAAGAAAGAATCTATTTCTTTAACTGATGGAGCAGACAGAACAGTAGGAAGTCAAATTGTTGCTATCCCAACAACCTACGCAGGAGATACAGTGGAGCTATTTATGGCATTTATCACTGCCGATGGTAGTCAAGTATCAAACAGTACTTATTTAGGCTCTGGAACAGCTAATTAATGCTTGGTGTTTTATGTATGAAAACCACTCTTTATGAGTGGTTTTTTTTATGCTATATTTGTAATTAATATTATTAATGTTTGTTGCTAATCTTCTCTTATTTTGTGTTTTTTGTTTCCTATTTGTTGCCCAAACGCTACAATACCAATGAATATAGGGTTAGTTAAATATTGTATCGGAAAATAACAAATCCCATAAGAATACAATTTATTGAAATAATTATATTCTTATGATTAAATAAGTTTATGGAGTCACTATCCTAAAATTTTTGTGGATTAAAAAATCAGAGTAAAATTATTTATAGTTAAAAATATAGAAGAAAATTGATTGAATATAATTCCCCAATTTCTAATTGGTTATTTCCATTTTTTTGTAAAAAAAACTACGAAATTAATAAAATAGTGTAAACGTTAGTTTTACTTCCATTCGTCTACACTTAAGTGTTATTCGTCTACACTTAAATAGCTCTAGTCGAAATTTTAGTTTCTAAGGTTTCTATTGAAGTTAATTTCGATATATTGAATATAAATTCCAAATAATGGGTAAACAACTTAAAATCCTACTTATCGAAGATGATATGATTGAAATAATGAAATTGACTAGAACAGTTTCGGCATTAAAATTAGATCATAAAATTATTAAGGCCAACAATGGAGAAGAAGCACTATACTTATTAGAGCAAAAAGAGAACTTACCAGATATTATTTTATTAGATTTAAATATGCCAAAAATTAATGGTATAGAGTTTTTAAATATTTTAAAAAATGATAACGTTTTAAAATATATACCAGCAATAATCCTAACTACTTCTAACAATCAAAAAGATTTATTAGAATGTTATGAAATAGGGGTTGCTGGATATGTTATAAAACCATTAAAATATGAAGACTATGTGAATAAAATTGAAAAATTATTAGCATATTGGAGTATTAACGAATTAATAGTAGTTTAAAAAATGAAAGGCATAGTTTTTACAGAATTCTTAGAGTTAGTAGAGGATAAATTTGGTTTAGAAATGGTGGATAATATTATAACTAGTTCTAATCTAAAATCAAGTGGTATTTATACAGCAGTTGGAACGTATAGTTTTTCAGAAATGTTACAATTGTTACAACATCTAAGTACTAAAACAGGTCTTTCTATAAACGATTTATTGTTAACTTATGGAGAGCATTTTTTTAGTGTAATAGAAAAAAGTTATCCTGGTCTTTTAGCAACTTACACGGATCCGATAGAAATGATTTCTTCAATAGAAAATCATATACACGTTGAGGTTAGGAAAATATACCCAGATGCGGAGCTTCCAACCTTTGAAGTAATAGATAAAACAGCAGATTCTTTAGTTATGGTCTATAAGTCAAGTAGAGCAATGCATCACTTTGGGTTAGGGTTAATGAATAAAACCTTTGAGCATTTTAATAGCACTGCAACTATTGCTTTAGTAAACATTAAAGAAGACGGAACAGAAGTAAGATTTATCATTAATAAAAATTAATGGATAAAAAACAAATTGACATACTAAAACGTGCGTTGCACAGAGAAAAAGAAGCTAGAAAAGCTGCAGAGAAAATTTTAGAAGAAAAGTCAAGAATTCTTTATCAAACCTCTTTAAAATTAGAACAGTTGCTAGATGAGAAATCTTCTCAACTTCAAGGTGTTTTTGAAAATATTATAGATGCTTATGTTGTAATGGATCTTAAAGGTAGTATTCTCAAACTTAATGAGGCTGCAGTAAATCTCTTTGGTTATAATAATATAAAAGAAGAATCATTAAACGTATCAAGTATAATCTATAAAGAAGATTTAAAATATGCAATATCTTCTTTTATGAAACTTAAAAATAGAGGTTTTTTTAAAAATTATGAGGCTAGGATTATTACGAAGTCTAAGCAAATAAAATGGGTCCATATTAATGCTAGTGTTATTTACGATAAAAATAAAAATCCAATTGCTGCGCAAGGTATTGTTAGAGATATTACGCAAACAAAATACTCAGCAGAATTAATTGAAGAACAAAAAGCACAATTAGATACTATTGTAGATAATGCTTCTTTTGGGATATCACTTACTCAAAATGGAAAAACAATTAAGACCAATAAAGCGTTTCAAAAGCTATTAGGTTATTCAGAAAAAGAATTTAAAAAATTATCTATTAAAGATATATCCTTTAAAAGAGATTTCCTCGAATCAAAGCTATATCTAGAAAAAATGGATTCTGGAAAGATTGATAATTTTGTAATTAATAAGAGATATATAAAAAAAGACAAGTCTATAATGTGGGCAAAAACTAATGTTAATGCTGTTAGAGATAATGGAGGAAAGATTAGATATCAAGTTGCCTTAATTGAGGATATTACTGCAGAAAGAGAAAAATCACTTATTATTAACATGATTAATAAAGTGGCTAAGTCTATTTTGGGTAAAACTGATATCTATGAAATTGCAGCAGAAATAACGAGTAATATAGCAGAATATCTTGGTACAAAAGACTGTGTAATATACATAGTAAACCAAGAAGAAAAAACGATAGAGCAGATCGCTGCATATGGACAAAAATTAAACAACAAAAACAAAATTATTGAAAAGGCCATCTTTCCAATTGGAGAAGGTATTACTGGTAGAGTTGCACAAACAGGTATTTCTGAGACTATTGAGGATACCTCTATAGATAAGGACTATATTATTGATGGAAAAAAGAGATTCTCAGAAATCACAGTACCTATTTTATACGAAGGAAAAGTTATAGGAATAATAGATTCTGAGCACGAAGACAAAAATTATTATACAAAATCGCATTTAAAAACAATAGAAAATATAGCAAGTTTAGTAGCTATGCAACTAAAAAGTGCTATTAATATAAGGGCACGTGAAAAAGCCGAAAATAAAAATAAAACACTATTAAAAGAACTTGAAAAAAGTAATGATGAGTTAAAAGAGTACGCTCATATTGTTTCACATGATTTAAAATCGCCTTTACGCAGTATTTATGCTTTAACGAGTTGGTTAAAAGAAGATAATAAGGGGAAGTTTAACGATGTAAGTCTTCAAAATTTTAGACTTATAGAAACTACATTGGAAAAAATGGAACTTTTAATTACAGATATTCTAAACTATTCAAGTATTGGGTCGGATACATCAGGAAAAATAAATGTAAATCTAAATAAGTTAGTAAAAGAATTACTTACAACAGTGTATGTGCCAGAACATATAGAGATAGTAATGACAACTGTTTTACCAGTTTTTAAAGGCGATATAACAAAACTACAGCAGCTATTCCAAAATTTAATTAGTAATGCCGTAAAGTATAACGATAAAGCTAAAGGAACTATAGAAATAGGAGTAGAAGATCAAAAAAAATATTGGCAATTTTATATAAAAGATAACGGAAAAGGTATTGAAGAAAAATACTATAAAAAAATATTTGAAACCTTTGAGAAATTAGATAATAATCCAAAATCATCGGGTATAGGACTATCAATTGTAAAGAAAATTGTTGAGCTATATGATGGTAAGGTATGGCTAGAATCTAAACTTAATGTGGGAACTACATTTTACTTCACTCTTAAAAAATAAAAAAATGGAACAACCAAACCAAAATTATATAAATAACATATCTGATGGTGACGAAATTTTCAAACAAAAATTAATAGCTATTCTTAAAAAAGAGTTTCCTGAAGAGAAGCAAGTCTATTTTGATAACTATAATAATGAAAAATATAATTTAGCTGCAGAAAATGTGCATAAACTTAAACATAAAATTAGTATTTTAGGACTCGAAAAAAGTTATGAATTAGCAATGATCTATGAAGAAAACCTATTGGAAGGTAATACCAGTAGGCAAGAAGAGTTTAAAGCTATTTTAAATATTATAACTAACTATCTAGAAATACTATAAATATTTTTTATGAATTGTATTATTATTGATGATGAAGCTACAGCACGAATAATTATTAATAAACTATGTGGAAGTATACAAACTCTTAGTGTTTTAGAGGATTTCTCTAATGCAATACAAGCCATAAAGTATTTAAATCAAAATGATGTAGATTTAATTTTCTTAGATATACATATGCCAGATTTTACAGGGTTTGATTTTATAGAAACCTTAAAAAATCTACCTAAAATAATACTAACAACTTCTGACCCTAACTTTGCAATACAAGCATTTGAATATGAGTGTATTGTAGATTATTTAGTAAAACCAATTACACAAGAGCGTTTTCAAAAAGCTATCAATAAAGCGGAAGCTATGCAAGAGAACTTAGTTAAAAAAGAATTCTCTTCAGAAAAAGCAGAAATAGCCTCAGACAATGATTTATATGTAAATATAGACAGGCGCTTGATTAAAATAGATATCCCGAGCATATATTTAGTAGAAGCAAAAGGCGATTATATTCAAATTAAAACAGAAGAAGAAAACTACACAGTACATTCTACCTTAAAGAAAATTCAAGAAAAACTACCAGATAATTTGTTTTTAAAAGTACACAGATCTTATATTATAAATATTAAAAAAATAATCGATATTGAAGATAATAGTGTATTAATTAAAAAATCTGTTATTCCTGTAAGTCGTTCTAATAAACCTGAGCTTATGAAGCGACTAAATCTACTATAGTACTGCTTTATTCTGTTTTTGTTAATGTTTTACTTAAAGTGTTTTCAATCACTTTTAAAAATAGTAATTATTTTAATACTTATTATTCTTGAAGAGTAAACTTTTTATTAGATAGAATGATTAGTAGTATAAAAAAAGACAAAAGGAAACTTTTGTCTTTTTTTATACTTAATTTCTATAAATGTTTTTAAAATTGTTTAACTAAAGATTTTAACCATTCGTCTACACTTTAACTTTCCTTAATCGAAAAACATAAAATTCACTTGCCTTTCCTAATAATTTAGTGTTAAAATTAAACCTATTCTTATGAAGAAATTAATAATTAGCTCAGCAGTTTTATTAAGTATATTATTAATGTCTTGTTCTGAAAAAGATGTCAATACTTTGGAAGAATTTAATTCTGATATTATAAATGTAGAGTATGTACCACTAGATTATGAAATTGCAGAGCTAATTAATGCGCATAGAATTTCAATTGGCATTAATAGTTTAAACATTCTTAATCAAGCTTCAAAAGAAGCGATTAGGCATAACCAATATATGGTTAATCAAGGAATAGTAAGTCATGATTATTTTAATGTACGTTCTCAAAACTTAAAAAATACAGTTAATGCAAAAAAAGTCTCTGAAAATGTAGGTTATGGTTATAACGGTGCATTTTCAATAGTTAACGCTTGGTTAAATAGTGTAAGTCATAGAGAAGTCATAGAAAATCCAATCTACACAGATTTTGGTATTTCATCAAAACTAGATGAATCAGGTAGTAATTATGTTACCAATATTTTTGTAGAGCTCTAATAACTTGTCTATATGTTTTACCATTCGTCTTCACAAAATTCACACTAAGCGAAAAACATATTTTAAGGCAAGTAGTAAAAGTAATTTAGATCTTATAAATAGTAAATAAACATGAGAACAAAATCCCATATATTAAAAACTCTAACAGTACTGTTTACATTATTGTTATTTAGCTTTACAAGCCAAGGACAAAACACTCCATTTAATTGTGATTACAGTGCTTACCTATTCCAGTATAATGATGTCTATGCTATAGACTTAGCTTCGGGTAATTCTTATATTGCAGCTACAGATATTACACCAGGAAATATAAATGCAGCGGCATACAATCCTGCTGATGGTTATATTTGGGGATATTTAAGTACGCCTTCAAAAACAATAGTTAGAATAGGCCAAGATTTTCAAACAACCTCTTTTTATATTGATGAATTACCTACCAGTGGAAAATATGTTGGAGATATTAGTCCTCAGGGCATTTATTTTTTTAAAGGAGGAGGAACAAGTTATTATAGAGTAGATTTAAATCCAAATTCAGAAACATATGCGCAATACTTATCTTCAGAAACATTAACGCAGAATATTAGTATTCATGATTGGGCTTTTAATGCTGTAGATGGTAATTTGTATACCGTTGAAAAAAACACCAATATTCTATACAGGGTTAATCCAACAACAAGTGTTGTCGAAAGTTTAGGTGAAGTACCCATTCTGTCTGGTTTAGATTATACATATGGTGCGGTTTATTTTGATGCTTCTGGACGTTTTTATGTCTCAGCTAATCAAACAGGAACTATCTATGTAATTCAAGCCGTACAATATTTAAATGGTACAAATGCTATAAGCTCTAACTTATTTGCATTTGGACCTTCAAGTTCAAGTAATGATGGAGCACGTTGTCCAACTGCACCTGTTACACAAGAAATTTGTGATAATGGTATTGATGACGATGGCGATGGACTAATAGATTGCGATGATCCATCGTGTTCTGGTTTTGGTATCTGTGAAGTTATTGCACCTCCAACAACCGCTAATGATGGTGGTTTAGAAAGTAATGGCAGATTATCTCAAGCTATTAATAAACGTAATTTTAATCGAGTAAAAAGCAGTTATACTTTTAATCAAAAAACAGCAAAACGAGTAACCAAAGACTCAAATAACGCACAAAAAAACACATTAACAGGATTTCAATTGCAAGATTTTATTCCCTTAGCGGCTATAAACGAAGATTTTGTTGTAGAATCTACACCTGTAGATTTATTAAACATAACCAATGCAACAGAAGTTTTCTCTGTAGATTATATGCAAAACGGAGTATCAATTGCTTCAGTATTAGCCTTAAAAACCGAGAATGGCGTTTATGAACATACAAAATACATTTGTGATAGAATGCTAGGTGCAGAATTAATTACGGTTTCAACTATAGAAATTAACGGGGAAGCATTTATCAAATCAATTATTAAAAATCCAGATGGTTCTTTCGAATATGTATTAAGCTTATCGGTCAAAACAGATAATAATGAAGCTAATTTTAAGATTGAAAGTCATTGGAATCTAGATTTATATGAAGAAAATGTGACATTTTATAACTTTCAGATTTGGTCAGATTCTATAGACAGTTTATATGATTTAGCAGAAGAAGTCTTACATCTTTTACATACAGAAAAACCCATTTCTGGTTACCAATTGTCAACACCTCCAACTGTTTTTGTTAGAAAAGGAAAGTATATTAATGGGGTTTTGGAGCTTCAAATTATAAATACAAATGCAACAAATACTATCACGTTTGATTCTGGTTTTAGAACCACTGAAACGCATCCGTTTGAAAGCATAACATCTACAATCAATTTAAACGAAGCATATATTACCAATGTAGAAGTTCCAACGGGACATTTATTTGATATTGGTTTTAGAATTGGTGATGGTGTAAACACGCCAGACGATTTATTTATGTCTGATGGTCCTTGGGGAATCGACGATTCTCAAAATACAACTACAGTTACGTCTTATAGCGTATCACAAAATACGACACTATTTGATAATGTAGACTTTCCTTTAGAAAGAAACGTATTTTTAACAGCAACTACAGAAAGTTACGTAGCAGCCTATAGAGCATTAACACCACGCTTTAAAGCAGTAGATTTATCTGATTACAATAATTTTAAATTAAAGGCGAAAGGCACAGGGAACCTAGAAATTACATTAGTAAAACAAAGTATCCCTAATTGGGAAGAACAATACAAAACAACAATTGCGTTAATAGATAATTTTCAGGATTTTGTTATTCCGTTTACAGATTTTACAGCTCAAAACGGGCAAGTCTTAGTGTTAGATGATGTTGTAACTATTGTATTTACAATGATTAGTGAAGATGGTACGTTAAAAGATAAAATAATGAATTTACAAGATGTAAGATTCTCTAATGGCAATACGTTAATGGTAGAGAACTTTGGAAATGAAGTGAATACGTTTTCTGCAGTACCAAATCCAATGGATGTAAATACAACTATTCACTTTACAGCAAACCAAACAGAAACATTACAGTTTATGGTTTATAATCAATTAGGTAAAGTCGTTTTTAAAACTAATTTTAATAGTGTTATTGGTAAGAATCAAATTCCGTTTAACAGACAAAACTTAGCTGCTGGTTTGTATTTTTGTAAGATAGAAAGTGCGTTTGTAAACTATAAAACAACAAAATTATTAATTAAATAATAAATATTATAGGAGTTTATTTAACCCGAGATAGAAGAAGTGGTTGGCTTCTATCTTATTTGATGGTGGAGAAAGGCAAAAGAGAAATCTTTTGCCTTTTGCTTTTACTCTTTTTTGAAATGCTTTGTCATTAATAAGGCTACTGAAATTATCTAAAAATAATGTGAATAGTTTGTCTATAGAATTTGAAGAATTCAACTGCTGAAATGTTAAAAGAAATTATAAGCTGGCCTCCAATAAACTTAAAATTTAGCACTAGTAGAAGAAATATAGAAATTGGTATTAAAGATTTAATCAAAGAAATTATGTTTGGTTTAACTTTAATTGATGAAACAATTGATGGTCAAAATTAGATTGTATAATAACCTCAATATTAATCTGGTTTCCTAAAAATAGGTTTTTCAAGCAAATCCCATTTCAATCTAAAACCAACTTCGGTAAATGTAAAACCAGCAACTGTTGCAGACGCTATATTACTATGTAAGCCATACAGATTGGTTGTGAATCTACTAGAAATGTTATAACCTAACTTTCCTTGAAATCTATAAGTGCTTTGTTTTTCTTGGTTTTCTATAAATTGATACCCAGTAGCTGCATTTAGATTATAAAACCATTTTCCTTTTTGGTTTTTTATCAGGTCTATAAATACTTCAGCAACATTAAATCGCTCGGGAGAAAAATATACGTTTGGTACTTGATCTTTAAATGTAATGTATTGGTAATTTAAACCTGTTTTAAATAATGGTTTATCAAAAAGGTTATAATATAAAGAGGTAAATAGTAAATGCTTTTGGTTGTTGTCATTCTGCCAAGAATAATTGTATTGTGTATACCAACCAAAATTAAAATTAGAACTTAAATTATAATTTGCATAAACTGTATTTTGTACAATTTCACGACTTAATAAATCGGCATTAAAATCTTGCCATTCACGTTTAAAACCAAGATCTAAAGTTTGTAATTTAAAGGATTTTATATTGAAAGAGATATCGGTTAAAAATTGAGTATAGTTTGTTGTTTTTGCATTAATATCTGTAATTCCAATGTTAGCTTTAACCCCAATGTTTGGATATAATAAATAAGACAACCCAAACATCATATTATTTGCTTTTGCTTCATTATTTGTTAATGTATTTTTAGAATCTCTATAACTATAAACTCCATTAATTTTAAGCTTTGTAGATAAAGGTACCATTACGTTTGTTAAGAAAGTAGTCGCTTCATTATTTCCGTTATCAAAACTATAAGCTGTTTTTGTTTCTATAAAAGGCATAAACTGTTTGTCTAGTATGTTTATAAAGTTAACCGCGTCTTTTTGATTTTTAAAAATGGATAACGTTTTGTTTGCAGCATCATAGGCTTCGTTATATTTGCCTAAAGCTTTTAATACATTTGCTTTTCCTAAGTTGCCATCAAAAGATATACTATCATTAGTTAAAATAGTATTGTAGTCTTTAAGACTCTTTTTAAAATTGCCTTTATAGGTATTTAAAGTAGCACGCAACGCTAGAATCCAATTTTGGTTTGTTTTCGTGTCTATTAGATTAGTAATTAATGTGTTTGCCTTTTCATACTTTTTATTCCAAATTAAAGCTTGTATGTAACGTTCGGTAGTTTGTTGTGTTAGTGTTTTATCGGTATTAATTAAGCTTTCAAAAGCTTGCTCACTTAGTTTTAAAGCTTCTTTTTCTTTTCCATTTAAATGGGACACTAAAGCCAATCCATTTAATGCAATGGTTTTATGTTTAGGGTCTATAGCTAAAAGAGAATAAGTAGCTTTAGCTTTTTCAATTTGATTAGAAATTAAATACAAATTAGCTAAGTTTAATAAAGTGTCTTTATCATTATTAAAAAGAATTAGGTTTTCTTTTAAAAGCCCTTCTGCTTCATCATATTGTTGTACTTGTTGTTTTTGGTAGGCAAAACCTAAATAGATATATTTTTTAGAGTTTAATGCATTTGGGTTTGCTGGTAAAACGGCCAATGCTTTATCTACATAAACTAAAGCAGCTTTGTATTCTTTTAAATTAGATAAAGTATTTGCATAACTTAAAAGTGCAGGAAAGCTTTTAGGTTCTTCATCAATTAAACCTTTAAAGTAGGTTTTAGCTTTGATGAAGTTGTTATTCCATAATAAAGACTCGCCATAATTTAATTTTACTTCAAAATCTTCAGAATAGTCTTTCAATAGATTAGTAAATAGGATAGTAGCTTTTTCTGCATTGCCATTTAACCCAATGGAGCGACCATAACATAATCGTGCTGTTTTATTATTTGGATAATTTTTTAAAATGATTTTAAAAAAAATCTCCGCTTTTGCGTATTGTCCAGTTTCTAAATAGGTAAATCCCTCTTGCATATTTTGAGAAAAACTCATTATACTAAAAGCAGTTAAAATCAAAAAGATGTAAAATTTAGGTCTCATAATCTAGGTGTTTGTTTCTAATTACAAGTTAAGGACAAGTAGTAGTTTACTCATCTATAGCAATTGTCGACTCGTCGAAATTTAAACGTCGCTCGATGATTTATAAAAGATATTTACGTTAGTAAGAAACAAATATTAACTTAAAAAATAATTATTATGAGTTTACAGATTTTAGAAAACAGCGGAACATTTTATTTATATGGAAATCTTAATGCATCAACATCAAGAGCATTTATTATTCATTTTGAACACATTATTGAAAGGTTTAAAAACGTAACAATAAACATTGATAAAGTTGAAAAAATGGATTCTAATGGAGTTGCAGCTTTTAAAAGACTTTTAACAAACGCATTAAGAAAACATAAAAAGTTTTTTGTAATAGGAAATGGAAGCAAGGATATATATTATGAATTTAATAAAGAACGATTGGCTTCATAAACATTATGTTTAAAAGATGCTTAATATAAATTTTAAAACCAAACACTCAGTTAATGATTATTAAAACTGCAATAAAAAAAAACTCAACTTTTTTTACTCCAGAACGCTTATTTATGTTAAGCGTTTTGGCAGTAAATGGAGGTAACTATTTATACAACCTTATTCTTGGGCGTATTTTAGGTCCAGCTCAATTTTCGGATGCAGCAGTATTAATCACTTTTTTATTAGTATTGTCTTTTATGGCGATGACGTTTCAATTAGTCACAGCAAAATTCTCAATTCTTTTTAAAAATGAAACGTATAAAATTTTCATTTCTAAAACTTATGAATATGCAATAATCGTTGGCGTATTAATTGGCGTATTAATTGTTCTTTTTTCAAACCAATTGCAGCAGGTTTTTAACACGTCGTCTTCTAATATGTTTACCATTTTTGGAATTGGTGTGCCTTTATACTTTTTAATGAGTGTAAATAGAGGTGTATTTCAAGGTAAAAAACAGTTAAAGTCTTTATCCATTACCTATCAAACCGAAATGTTAAGCAGGTTACTAATAACTTTAGCATTACTCTTTTTTTTTAAAATACAATCGTCTATAGTTATTGCAATTGGTGTTTTAATCTCTTTTTGTTTTGGGTTAGTGCCATTTAATTTTAAAAATATAAATCTAAAAACAACATATGTCTTTAAAGTTAGTCAATATAAACAAGTGCGTAGTTTTTTTATAATTACAGCTTTTTATGAGTTTACACAAATTATAATTAACAACAGTGATATTCTTTTAGTAAAACATTATTTTGATGCTTATCAAGCAGGTTTGTATGCTTCTCTAGCACTTATTGGTCGTATAGTGTATTTTGTTGCTTGGATGTTTGTAATGTTGTTATTGCCAAATGTTGTTCAGCTGAAAAAAGAAGGAAAAGCAACAGCTCCAATATTATTTAAATATGTTGCTTATATAGCAGTAATTGCAACTGTAATCGTTATTGGTTGCGTCTTGTTTCCTGAATTAGCAATAACATTATTATTTGGAGACTGTTATTTAGAAATTGCTCCATTATTATGGAAGTATGCTTTTGCAACAGGCTTATTTGCCATATCAAACATCTTTGCTTATTACTATCTATCATTAGATAGGTATGTGCCAGTGGTTCTTTCTGGTATTTTTGGATTACTCCAAATAGGATTAGTTATATGCTTTCATAACAGTCTAGATCAAGTGGTACAAATGCAAATTGTAGCAATGATTTTATTACTTGTTATTCAAGTACTGTTCTTCTTTTTAGATCAAAAAATAAAATCTAAAAATAATTAAATCGATAGCTTCTTTTCATTCGTCTAAAGCAAAGCGTAATCCATCTAAAGACACTGATTTTACTAAGTATTATTATTCAAATTGTAGTGTAATTAATAAATCTGAATTTATGAAATTAGCAATTGTAACAGCTTATCCGCCAAGTAAAGTAACACTAAATGAATATGCTTATCATTTAGTGAAACACTTTAGACAAAAAGAAAATATTACAGAAATTGTGTTATTAACAGATAAAACTGAAGGTGTGAAAGACCTCTCTTTTAAAGAGAGCGGTTGTAAAATATCGGTTTTAGAATGCTGGGAATTTAACAGTTATAAAAACATTATTAGCGTAACAAAAGCGATTAGCGAAACGCAACCGAATGCTGTATTATTTAATTTTCAGTTTATGAAATTTGGAGACAAAAAAATAGCTGCAGCTTTGGGTTTAATTTTGCCATTAGTTTGCAAACTAAAACGAATTCCAAACATTGTACTATTACATAATATTTTAGAAGAAGTCGATTTAGGAAACGCTGGATTTACAACAAACAAGTTTATGCAAAAAGTGTATGGTTTTATTGGTACTAGCTTAACAAAGCTAATATTACAAACAGATATAGTTGCAGTTACTATGCAAAAGTATGTTGATGTTTTAGAGCAAAAATATAATGCAAAAAATGTAACCTTAATACCTCATGGAACTTTTGAAATTTTAGAAATACAACCAGAATACTCTTTACCAGAAGGACCATTACAAATTATGACTTTTGGAAAGTTTGGTACCTACAAAAAAGTTGAAACTATGATTGAAGCTGTAGAGAAAGTTAGAAAAACTTCAGGGTTAGATTTAGAAGTTGTAATAGCTGGAACAGATAATCCAAATGTACCAGGTTACTTAGCTAAAGTACAAGAAGATTATAAACATGTACCTCAAGTAAGATTTACAGGTTATGTAGAAGAGCATGAAGTGCCAGCCTTATTTAAAGAAAGTGCTGTAGTTGTATTTCCATACACTTCAACAACAGGAAGTTCTGGTGTGTTACATCAAGCAGGAAGCTATGGTAAAGCTGTTGTAATGCCAGATTTAGGCGATTTAGCTTTGTTAGTTAAAGATGAAGGTTATCAAGGTGAGTTTTTTGAGCCAAATAGTATAAATAGTTTAGCTTTAGCAATTGAGGCTTTAGTAACAAACGAAGCACATAGATTAAACATAGCTAAAGCCAATTATAAAGCAGCAACAGCTTATCCAATGGAAAAAATCACGAATATGTACTTAAATAATTTTGATAAAATTATTAATAAGAAAACACCTCATAGAAAAGCAGTTTTGCAGACAACTACTGATTAGAAATATATTTAAACGCTTCCTTTTTTTTACCATTTTTATTAATAAAGCCAAATTGCTTTTGAGCATTTTTACGCCAAGGTAGTTTACCCACAACTTCTTTTGGTACGTCTACAAAATCATATAATGTCCAAGACATAAATTGTAAATCATTATTAGCAATTATGGTTTGAGCTTTTTTATGGTAATTAGCTTGGTCTTTGTTTGTTGTTCCAATAGGGTTCCAAAAACCACTGTAAGAAGATATGCCAAATTCTTGAAGTACTAAAGCTTTGTTTGGGACTTCTTTTTTTAGGGCTTTTATAGCAGAATCTAATTCTTTTAAATCTTCATAATAATGAAAGGATACAAAATCAACTCTGTCTTTTAAAATTGAAGCGTTTGTTGTGTTAGACCAACCTATAGTTACAGGATGATTAGTATCTACAGACTTTACTAAGTCAATCATTTTATCTAACCAGGCTACAACCAAATCTTTTCCTCTAGACTCAAAATCTAAATTAGGTTCGTTTTTAATATCCCATGCAATCAATGCGTTGTGGTCTTTAAATGTTGAAATAATTATTTCAGCATGACGCTGATTCAATGTCCAATTTAATACTGAATAATCACCATAAAAGTCAAACAATGTCAAGACTACTTTTAGATTGTTTTCTTCAGCTACATCAAGAGTTTGTTTTAGTTTTTCAAGCTTTTTATTGCTAACCTCTGCTTGTCCAAAATCATCATATTGCACAAAAATTCTAACCGAATTTAAACCAGCATCTTTTATTATTTTAAAATCTTTTGAAATAGTATCTTTTACAAAATCATCACCAAACATATTCCAAGGTGTTGCTTGCGGATAGTAGTTAATACCTTTAATGTTTAAACTGTCTGTTGTAATTGTTTTGGTTTCAACTTTAAAATCTTTAACGTCTTCTTTTATTAAATGCCTAATCCGCCAAAAGCCATCTTCTAATAAGAATACAATTTTATAAGTAGCTATTTCTGTGGTTTCTAAAACTAGTTTTTTAGCTTTAAATATACGTTTGTATTCTACTACATTTCTATCCGTAATAACAGCCAATTGTCCATCTTCACTAAAAAAATCTAAAGTTAAATTATGGTTTAAAGTAGTGGACTCTATAGCTATGTTTTTTGTGGTATTAAGTTCTATAAAATTGTAAACATTCTTTCTTGCGTTATCCGTAAAATAATCTTTGATGCCATCAGTAGTATTGGTTTTGTAGGCCACATGCATTACATATAAAGCGTCTAAATAGTCATTCTGTATGGATTTTAGGGTTTCATTATCCATAACTCTACCTTCATTTTTTATAGGTTCCCAAGTTAGTTTTGGCGTATATTGTTTTACTTTTTTTATTTTAGTATGAAGCATTGTACTTCTGTCTGCACCTGTATTTAGATAACTAAATAAAGCACTAATACCAGAAATAATCAATACAATAATTATAAGGTATAAAGTGATTATTATGGTGCGTAATATGATTTTATTTAGACTTACCATAGTTTTTTAGTGTTGAATTCTTTTTCTATACTTGCAGTTTCAATTCGAAAATTATAATGGCCGTTTTTAAAAAAACCGATGTTTAAATTATAATTTACATAACCATTAAAAGATGTTTTTGATATTGTTTTAATAAGTTTTTCATCTTTATAAATATGAAGTTTAACTTGAAGTCCATCTGGAATCATTTGTTTCATAAAACTTTGTAAAGGTCCAATAGTAATTTGTCTATTGTTGTGTGAAAAATCGACTTCAAAATCTTTAATAACGTCGTTATAGTTAAGTGCAATCGTATTGCTTTCCGCCATACCTTCAATATAAGCTTTTATACTCCAATTGTCTTTAAAATCTGGATGGATCATTTTTGCATGTGCTATCCCTTCAATAGTTGTTCCTGTAGTTTTTAAACTATTTTGCTTTTGGTTTGTGATAAAAAAAGTAACCAAAGTACCATTGCTTACCACATTATTATTCTTGTCTTTTATAATAGAAGTCGTAAAGGTTGTTATTTGATTTCCGTCTGCATAGTCATGTGGTCGTTTTGCTGTAATAGTAAAGTTTTTAGGTATTGCAGCAGTAACATTAATTGTAAATTCTTTAGAGTTTATGCCTAAACTTTCTGAAGCTACCAAAATACGACCACTTTTCTTTTTAGAATTTATGTTTTTAAAAGCGATTAAATTTTTAGTAAAAAGGGTTTCATTTTCTTCTGAAGTTAAAAACTGATGCTTTGCACTTACTAAAGTATTTGTAGGCGTTGGATTGTCTAACGAATCTGTTGGGATAACAACTAACATGGTATAATCTGTTCCGCCAGCTTCAATACTTGGTGGCCCAATATAGGTTTCTATGGTTGCTATTTCAGCTTTTGGTTTAATATTGAATTGACCTTGCATTGTTTCGTCTTCGTTCAAAATTTTCCAGTTTACGACACCAATTTTGTTAGAGATGTTTTTAGGTATTTTATATTGAAGCGTATTGTCTTTTATTTCACCTAGCACCAAAGTAGATCCATAGCTATTTGAGCAATATAATAATGGTTTTATAACAGCAGAAGTAGAGAATTTTAAAACAATGGTATTGCCAACTTTATAATTGGTTTGTTTGGATAATAGTATTATAGTATCAATATTTTCGTTTTGTTGTAAGACAGAAAACGATGATAAAAAAATCAATCCTAAAAGGGAAATGTATGTATGTTTAAGCTTCATCAATTTGGACTTCCTATGTATGTATTAATGTCAATTTTTATATAACTAAAATCTGGATGATTAATTTTTTGTAATTGTGCATCACTATGATTTTTAATTCTGGTTGGAACTATTTTATTTGAAATAGCTTTATTTGGTAAGCCATTTACAAAAATATTTTTCATATCACTATTTATGATTGTTACTTTACCATCTTTTAATATTTGATATTCAAAATGGTGTTTACGCTGTTGTCTTATTCCTTCTTTTACAAATAAGTGGTCTACCCAAACGTTATTTTTATTGTCGTCATAATAAGTAATTAAAATTTGAGGTATTGTGATTTCTTGGATTCCGCTATTAAATAGGTTTCCGTTTATACTATTATCTTTTATGTCAATGGCGCTTAAAACCACATTTTTATACAAGTCAGATCCTGATACATTTCCAGCAACTTGTAAGTTAAATTTTGTTGGTTGTTCTTTAAATGAAACAGGTGTGAACTCATCTGGATTAAAAGTGTCAGGAATAGAATCTTGCATTTTAGACCATGCTATACCTTCAAAATTAATACGGAAACTACTAGTTTCTTTAGGCATTAATTTATGCTTTACATGGTATTTTGCATTGTATGTTGCTAGTTTTTTATTGTTATCATTATAAAGCGTTCCTTTTAAAACAATATCTGCTGGAACATTA
>Ga0105354_1000705_pt1 | contig 20527 bp, 18 predicted proteins | sample GOMGulsemesocosm_FD_83658 | JGI IMG/M metagenome (GOLD analysis project Ga0105354, IMG submission 83658) | Methane-oxidizing microbial communities from mesocosms in the Gulf of Mexico - GOM9B Gulf of Mexico | ecosystem: Environmental > Aquatic > Marine > Cold seeps | place: USA: Gulf of America...
ATAAATATATATAGTTTTTTTATTAACATAAAAATTACTACCTACATTAGTTATTATTTTTTGATAAACTCAACAAGTTTCTATTAAAAAAAGTGAGTCTTTGTTTTGAAAGCAAGCTGCCTCTGAGCAGATCCTTGACCAGCAAGTTAGCTTTAAACCTGTTAAAATGGAGTTTATACAAAACTCATACTAGTGTAGGTTTTTTTTATATAAACAATGATAGATATGAATGAAATGATTATACCAATATTAATTGGTATCGTAGTTGGAGTAGTAGTAGGTTTTGTAATAGCAAAAATACTAGCTAAAAATAGCGCCTCTAGCGTAATAGCTTCTGCAGAAAAAGAAGCGAAATTAGTTTTAAAAGAAGCTAAAAAGGAAGGGGAGTCTCTTAAAAAAGATAAGCTACTTCAAGCAAAAGAGCGTTTTATTGAATTAAAAGCGGAACATGAAAAAGTAATTTTATCAAAAGATAAAAAACTTGGTGAAGTAGAGAAAAGAGTTCGTGATAAAGAATCACAAATCTCTAATGAATTATCAAAAGCTAAAAAGAATAATCAAGAGGTTGAGGCTAAAAAGAAAGACTACGATTATAGATTAGATTTTTTAGATAAGAAGAAAGACGAGGTAGAACGTTTACATAAAACTCAAATTGATCAGTTAGAAGTGATTTCAGGTTTATCTGCTGAAGATGCTAAGGATGAATTGGTGAAGTCTTTAAAAGAAGAAGCTAAAACAGATGCTATGTCATTTGTTCAAAATAGTGTTGAGGAAGCAAAATTAACTGCTCAGCAAGAAGCTAAAAAAATCATCATTAATACGATACAACGAATTGGTACAGAAGAAGCAGTTGAAAACTGTGTGTCTGTATTTAATTTAGAGTCTGATGATGTGAAAGGAAGGATTATTGGTAGAGAAGGACGTAATATTAGGGCAATTGAAGCAGCAACAGGTGTTGAGATTATTGTTGATGATACTCCAGATGCTATTATCTTATCTTGTTTTGATTCTGTACGTAGAGAAATTGCTCGTTTGTCATTACATAAATTAGTAACTGACGGTAGAATTCATCCTGCAAGAATTGAAGAAGTTGTTAAGAAAACAAAGAAGCAAATTGAATCAGAAATTGCTGAAGTAGGTAAAAGAGCTGTTATTGATTTAGGTATTCACGGATTACACCCTGAGTTGATTAAAATGGTAGGTAGAATGAAATATCGTTCTTCTTACGGACAAAACTTATTACAACACTCTAGAGAGGTTGCAAAATTATGTGGTGTGATGGCATCTGAGTTAGGGATCAATCCTAAGTTAGCTAAAAGAGCAGGGTTGTTACATGATATAGGAAAAGTACCTGAAGAGGAAACAGAGCTTCCTCATGCAATTTTAGGGATGCAATTAGCTGAAAAACACGGAGAAAAGCCAGACGTTTGTAATGCTATTGGTGCGCATCACGATGAGATTGAAATGAAATCATTATTAGCGCCAATTATTCAGGTTTGTGATGCTATTTCAGGAGCACGCCCAGGAGCAAGACGTCAGGTATTGGATTCGTATATACAACGTTTAAAAGATTTAGAAGAGATTGCTTTTGCATTTACAGGTGTTAAAAAAGCTTATGCTATTCAAGCAGGTAGAGAATTACGTGTAATTGTTGAGAGTGAAAAAGTTTCTGATGATAAGGCAGCAGCGTTATCGTTTGAAATTTCTCAGAAAATACAAACAGACATGACTTACCCTGGTCAGGTTAAAGTAACTGTTATTAGAGAAACAAGAGCTGTTAATATAGCTAAGTAATTTTAAAATAATACTTTAGAACTAAAAAAGCTCGAGCAATAATGCTCGAGCTTTTTTAATTTATTAAAGAGGACTTATTAGTTTAAGGCACTTGAAAGCCAGTCTTCAGATTCATAACCAAAAAGGTTATGTTCTTTAATTAGTTCTGAGATACCATTAGGAAGCATCTTCTCCCATCCTTCTTCATTATTTTCTATCATTTTTAACACTTTACGTGAGTAGATGTCAAGGATGTTTTTGTCAGCATTTTGAATGTCAACCATTTTTCCGTTGTACTTAAAGAATTTGTAAAGATCCTTCATTCTTGGGTGTACCTTTATGTTGTCAATAGTCATAAAACTCCCGTCTTCATTTTTGAAAGGGTATACAAATACACGTAAATCACTGCTGCCTAATCTTCCAAAGGCTTCTAATATACCTCCAGGTAAATCTCTGTAGTATTTTTCGTCAAATAACTCTATTAAATTCAAAGCTCCCATTGCAAGTCCGATACGCTTTTTGGTGTACGAATTAAAGTATTGAGCAACTTTATAATATTCTTGAAAGTTGGAGATCATTACTGTGTGGCCTAATGAACATAGTAGTTCTGCTCTATCTAAGAAATCTCTTTCGTCAATTTCACTTTGTCCATCTTTAAGGTTTGATAGTGTTATTTCAAATATAACCTCAGTTTTATTTTCGTCCACTTTATTATCGTTGATAAACATTTCATATGTTTTTTTAAACATATCCATGTTAACCTTTGTTACTGGTCTAAAACTCCCTCTTAACGCAAGAATATTTTTTTTATACAAAATTTTAGCGGCCAGTAAATTTTTTCCCTCAGAGCTAAACATTACAGCATCTGTCATACCATGCTTAACTAATTGTAGGCTCATTAAACGATTATCAACATTTTTAAATAAAGGTCCAGAGAAGTTAATAGTATCAATTTCTACTTGATCTTTGTCTAAATGATCATATAGGTATTCTAATAATTTTTTAGGGTTGTTGTGTTTGTAAAAAGCACCGTATATAAGGTTTGTACCTAAAACACCAAGCGTGTTTTGTTGTAAACGTGCGTCGTTTTCTTTAAAACGAATATGGAGCATAACATCACTAAATTCATCAGTAGCGTTTACTTGAAAGCGAAGTCCTATCCAGCCATGGCCTTTAAATTTCTTAGCAAAGTCAATAGTGGCTACTGTGTTTGCGTATGCAAAAAACAATTTGTTAGGGTGTTTGTCTCTTGAAATACGTTCTTCCAATAAGTTCATTTCATGATCCAACATCTTTTTCAATCTTGGTTCAGTGACATAACGCTTATCATTTTCAATACCATATATAGCATCACTAAAGTCCTTGTCATAAGCAGACATGGCTTTAGCTATAGTTCCAGATCCACCTCCGGCTCTAAAAAAGTTACGAACAGTTTCTTGTCCAGCTCCAATTTCAGCGAAAGTTCCGTAAATATTTTCATTTAAATTAATGCGTAGCGCCTTGTTTTTAAGTGAAGGTGCAGCTTCAAAAGCTTTATCGCCTTTTAGTTTAATTGTCATAGTTTCGTTTGAGGTTTGTATCTATACTAACAAAAATAGTGAATATGCGGTGTTCCATAAAAAAATAGAGCACATATTTATAGTTTTATAACTTTCAAACTTCTTAATTCGGATTATGAAACTTATATTGTGGGTTGTATTCAGTGTATGAATTACAGAATTTATAAATAACAATATAAATGAAAATTACATTTTTAGGAACAGGTACGTCACAGGGAATTCCGGTTATAGGAAGTACTCATCCTGTGTGCTTAAGTAGAGATGCCAGGGATAAAAGATTGCGATCATCTGTTATGGTTGAAATTGATGATGTAATTTTAGTAATTGATTGTGGACCGGATTTTAGAGCTCAGATGTTACGGGCAAACCCAGATCATATTAATGCAATTTTATTTACACATGAGCATTCTGATCATACTGCAGGCTTAGATGATATTAGACCTTTTTATTTTAAACAGGAAGGTGATTTTCAACTATATGGTCATCAACGTGTATTTGAGTCCTTAAAACAACGTTACTCTTATATTTTTGAAACAGAAAACAAGTATCCGGGAGCCCCTTCAGTTGCATTAAATAGTGTTGAAAATAATGTTCCTTTTTTTATTGAGAACATTCAAGTTACGCCAATAAATGCACTTCATGCCAACTTACAAGTTTTCGGGTTTAGAATAAAAGACTTTGTGTATTTAACAGATGTGAAAACTATTTCAGAAGAAGAAATTGAAAAGTTGAAAAACACAAAAATATTGGTGATTAATGCATTGCGAAAGGAAGCCCATTATTCGCATTTTACATTAGATGAGGCGCTTAGTTTTATAGCCTTAGTTAAGCCAGAAAAAGCATACTTAACTCATATTAGCCATCAGTTAGGTTTTTATGAAGAAGTACAAAAAGAATTGCCAAAAAATGTATTTTTGGGATACGATAATTTAAAAATAGAATTACCATAAATCATACCTATGAAAAAGCAATTATTTCTTTACTTATTTTTATTAACAGCATTGCTGTTATTGTTTCTTTTTGTGAATACTAAAAAAGACATGAAAGCTTATGAGGAAAAAATAGCCAAAATTGAAAAACGTTTTGAAGGAAAAGAAAATTCCTATCAAGATACGATTGCTAAGTTAAGAATTGAAGCCATTGAATTGGGCGATTTTTCGTTAGTTGAAGATGCGTATTCAATAGAGCATTTGTATAATGAAGGAATTGATTATAAGGAGTTAATACCTCATGTAGAGGATCAGTTAATAGATTTAAATTTTAATAAAGAAGGGAATCCTTTGGTTCCTTATGCAGCTATGCACGGTGATAGGGTTATGATTAATAGTATGAAAATGTTAAATCATAGATGGATTATTGCAGATTTTACGGATGGTAAATATTGGGGACAAGTACTTATTGGATGCACATATAATGATGATAAAACAATTAGTTTTGAGACTAAAGAGTCCTTTTTATATCCAATTGATGTTATCGATTAGTTCTTGAAACTATTGTTTTTGCACGAATGTCGTCAAAATGTCGGGTAAAAACCGTTATCAATTTGTTCAGTTCAGATTTATATTTGTTCTAAACTTAACAAATATGTAAATGAAGGAAATAGGAAGTAAAATTAGAGAGATAAGAAAGCGTAAAGGTTTATCTCAAGAAGAATTAGCAGAAGCTGCTAAAATTAATTTAAGAACAATTCAGCGTATTGAAACTAATGCAAATGAGCCAAGTGGAAAAACACTTAATTTGTTGTGTGATGCGTTAAGTATAAGTATAGATGAGATTGTTGATTATGGAAAAAAGGAAGACAAAACATTTTTAATGTTATTCCATTTATCTGTACTATCATTTTTGGTATTGCCATTGGGTAGTATTATTATTCCGTTAGTTTTATGGTTGACGAAGAAGGATAAAATAGTTGGTCTGAAAGAAATAGGAGCGAACCTAATTAATTTTCAAATTTTATGGGCAATATTGTTTTATACAAGTATGGTTCTTGGAGCTTTGGGGAAGCTAATACATTCGAGTTTTAAAATATTTTTATATTCAATTATAATATTACCAATATTAAATATTATTCTTACAATAGTATTCGCAATAAGGGCTAATAAAGGGAGTATTAAAACATACTACCCAAATTTTAAATGGTTGCGTATAATACGATAACTCTTGTTAATTTGTTATTAAATTAATGACTTGCTATTTATAGTAGGTCATTTTTGTTTTATACCTTTAGGTGTATGAAGGAACAAGAAGAAATCTATTTTGAAAATGATGTTAAATGGAGAAGGTGGTTATCTAAAAACTATAACTCTTCTAAGGGTATTTATCTTATTTTATATAAAGTAAGTTCGGATATTCCATCAATGCGATGGGAGGAAGCTGTTCGAGTAGCTTTGTGCTATGGTTGGATTGATTCAACGGTAAAAAATCTAGGAGGTGAAAAACGGCGGCAATTATTTACCCCTAGAAAAAGGAAAAGCGTTTGGAGTAAACTAAATAAAACTCATATAAAATATCTTGTAGCAGAAAATTTAATGCATGAAAGTGGATTAGAGAAAATTTTAGAAGCTAAAAAAGATGGATCTTGGATTGCGTTGGATGATGTCGAAAATTTAGTAATTCCAGAAGACTTACAACAAGCATTTAATGTTAATAAAGTTGCTTTTAAAAACTACCAAGCGTTTAGCATGAGTTATCGCAAAGGGTATTTATATTGGTTGCATTCAGGGAAAAGAAAAGCTACACGAGAAAAACGCATAGCTGAGATTATAAAGTTGTGTGACTTGAATGTCAAAACACGTGGATGGTAATATCTGATTATAATTTCTCTGCCAACCAATTTTTAAATTCATGAAAATTTTGTGGAGCAACACCATGACCAACTGGGAATTCACGATAAGAATTTTTAATATTCAAGTTGTTTAAAAAGTCTGGAGCTTTATTTGCCCAGAAATTAGGGATAACCTGATCGGCGTTTCCGTGTGAGATATAAAAATCTAAGTTAGAATGGTCTTTTGTAGTATAGTTCTCAGCTAATATCTTTTCGTTTAAATATCCGCTTAATGCAACTACATTTTTAATTTTCTCAGGATAAGAAAGTGCTACAGCATAACTTAATATAGTTCCTTGACTAAATCCTATTAATGAAATTTTAGTAGTATCAATAGGGTAAGTACTTGCTAGTTCATCAATAAATGTAGCGATTAAATCACGAGAAATTTTAGCTTGTTCATCATCGGAAAACTTTTCGTTATCTGAGGTGAAGTGAATATCATACCAACTATGTCCATATGGTTGTAGGTCATAAGGAGCTCTTACAGATACGATAAAGAAATCATCGGGTAATTCATTGGCGAAAGAAAATAAATCTTCTTCATTACTTCCGTATCCGTGTAAAAGTATTAACAGAGGAGCTTTTTCATTAGTTGTTTTAGCTTCTCTAATGATATGATGTAGTGATAATTGCTTAGTCATTGTTTTTATTCTTGAAATAATTGTAAATCCAACCAACTCCCATACATAAACTTATAAGTTGTAATATGGTTGCGTAAGGCCAATGCATTAGTTTAAAAAGTAAACTTAGTATGTATACTGAAATAGCGAGGTATAAAATGGAGTGTTTGCATATTTTCATAATTAATATTATTGTTCTTCACCAACCATTTTAAATAACTTTTGGTAATATTCTCCTAATAATGGGACAGGTGTTGTACTATTATTTAGTGCGGACATAAAGCCATAAAACCACAATATAATAAAGAACAAATAAAATGCTCCAGAAATCATCAAGCTGTCAAAATAACCAATAAAAAAAGAGATTAGGAAAAATGTTGCAAATAAACCTAACGCCTGACGAATATGAAAGTAAGCGAATTTATCTCTATCATCAAAGTTTAAAAAGAATGCTATAATAGTTCCGAATATGGTTAGGTAAGCTACAGTGGCAGCTTTTTTTCCTTTATTGTTTTCTGTGTTCATTATTATAATTATTTTTCAAAATCAATTTTTAGATATTCAAGTTCTCTTTCGTTTGTTTCAAGTACTAAACCGTATTTATGATATAATACATTTTCGAGATTTACAAACTTTGGTTTTTCAAATTGGAAGCTATATTTATCGCTAGAATAACCTTCGAAAAAGAATGACTGTTTATAGTTTGAGTTTAAAATGGTTGTTAATTGACTCAAGTTAATGTTTTCTAGTTTAAGTTCTTTTTTAGAAACATAAAATTTAGAGTTATTTTCAATGTTTTGTTTATGATTTATAAGTGAAATAGAGTCTTTAATTTCGATATTGTATACTTCATCTAAAATCGTATTTTTTGTCATACTAAAAGCATAAGCTTTTTGGAGTTCATTAAAAATAACTTTCTTAGAATCTATACTGTCCAAATGTTTTTTAAAAGTTAGTTTGATACGTTGTTTTTCTAGTTTTCTAGAACTAAATTCAATGTATTTCTCATTCTTTTCAACTAATTGCGCAATTAGTGTTTTAAGCTTGAAATTGTCGAAATAAACAGAATCTGAAATAAAAGTAGATGATTTAGTGTTTAAACCCCCATCATTAACCTCTTCAATTTGAAGATTGAATTTCTCATTTGAAACACTTACTTTTTTCAGCGTACTATTAAGAGAAATAAGAGCAAAACCTATAAAGATAAAATTATGTAGTCCGTGAAGGAAGAACCCCCAAATGAGACTAAATTTAACTCTTAAATATCCAGCAAGTAATCCAACAATAAATTGAGGTGCGATTAATATTGGTATAAATAATAATATTTCATTAATATCTTCAAAATTAGATAGGTGAACGAATGCAAAAATTAGAGCGCTTATATAAAAAATACTTTTGTAAAATTTAGTCCAATTATTTTCAATAGATGTTTCAAATTGCTCTTTGTTTTTCCTTCCAGTGATAGAAGATATTGAAATAAGAGGTTGTAGAAAGTAATTATGTTTTAACCGTAAATAAGACCTGAAGATTAATTCTTCTACAAACGGGATAATAAATGCTCCAACTAGTAGGACTACAATAGTGGGAAGTTGCAATAGCTCCTTCGATTTATGACTTTCCATATCGATAAGGCTAAAGTGTTCTAAGCATGCAATAATTAATATTAAAATTAATGCGAATAAAATGTCTATTACAAAAATAGAGAAGAATTTCTTCCTTTTGTAGTTTATTGTTTGGTTAGAGTCTTGTTGATCTTTTGGTTCTTTTAAGAATAATAAAAGATCATCAAGTGTATTTTTAATTGAGCCTATCATTTGATTTGGAGATGTTTTTTTAGCCATTTTAATTCCTGTGGTAGAAAACAATAATAGCAATACAAGTACTTATAGCAATTATTATATTTAAAATCCATTAAGAACAAACTATTAATTTGCTGTTATTTATGATTCCAAGCGCTTTACCTTTTAATTTACTTTCTAATAAAGCAGCGTTTTTCGAGCCAGAGTAAATATTATCTGTAGTAAAGGTGTATACTTTTTTAGGATTAAATAAACTTAAGCAAGCTTTTTTTCCTTCTTTAATTTCAGAAGATTCAATTCCAAACCTTGACTTGTTTTGAGTAAGTAATTCAATAACTTTTTCAGTGTCAAAAATGCTATTTAGTGCACCAAACAAAGATTCTAAACCAATACTCCCAAACATGGCATGGTCAAATTCAACCTTTTTGTTTTCAATGTCAATAGGTAGGTGGTTACTGGTTACAAAATCAATTGTTCCATCTTGTACTCCTTCAATTAATGCTTTTTGATCTTCAGAATTTCGTAACGGAGGTAGTACTTTAAAGTTAGTATCGAAATCAGTTATGGAATCATCCGTTAAAAGTAAATTTAGAATAGAAGCAGAACAGGTAATGTCTAACCCTTTCGCTTTTGCATCTCTAATTAAAGCTACAGATTTTGCTGTAGAGATAGTAGGTATATGTAATTTACCTTCAGTATATTCTAATAAAAATAAGTCTCTTGAAACTTGTAATTCTTCTGCTAAATTAGGTATTCCTTTTAGGCCAACCCTTGTTGCGTTTTCTTCCTCGTTAACAATTCCTTTACCAGCAATTTTGTTTTCTTGAGGGTAAGATAATACTAGTCCGTTAAAACTATGCGTGTATTGCAATGCAATTTTTAGCATATTAGGATTTTCAACAGCATGTTGGTAGTCACCAAAAGCAACTGCTCCTGCTTGTTGCATGTCATACAGTTCTGCTAGATCATTTCCTTTACTACCTTTTGTTAAAGCTCCAATTGGATGAATGTTTACAGCATTCTGAAAAGCATTGTTTTTAATAAACGATACTGTAGTGCTGTTATCAATTATCGGATTTGTATTAGGATTTACTGCTAAATTGGTAAAACCACTTAATGCAGCAGTCTTTAATCCGTTGGCAATAGTTTCACGTTCTTCAAAACCAGGTTCACCAAAAGAAACAGAACTATCAAACCATCCTTGGGATATATGAAGGTTATCAGATTTTATTTCTTGGTAATTATTTTTGTTTTTAATAGCATTGTCAATTTTACTAATAACGCCATTTTCAATAAGAATATCTTTGGTACTGTTGTGGTAAGGACTAGATTGATCTAGTATAGTTGCTGATTTAATCAGGAAATTCATTTAAAATATTTTAAAATGAGTAATTCTACTATTAAAAATAATATGGCAAAAATAACAAACCATTTCCAAAGCGTCCCTATTTGTGAAGCGGAATTTATTTCAGCTAAAGTATCGGTAACTGAAGTAGCTGTTTTAATGTGCTTATTTTCTAATACCGCTATTGGATGATAATCTCTACTGCTTTCTGAATTAGTGTAGTTAAAGGCGATAGTTTGCCCGGTTACTTTTTGTTTGTTTTTTAGCGTATATATACCGGCAATAGCAGGTTGATTGGTTGTTTGGATGCTAACTTTATTGGCTTTTATTTGCTGTATAGGGATAAAGTCAATATTTTTATTTGAGATACTTAATACGTTGTCTTTTTTAATTTTTAATTCGAAATCAATATTATTTTCAGAACCTATATGGTAGTATGGGATGTTGTTTTTTAGTGTGCTTTTTGCGATGTTGTATAGCGTAGGTACAATTAATGGGGCTTGTTTAAAGTTGGTGTTTAAGTTGTTTAATGGAGCAGAAAATAAATAATTATTAGAAGAACGAACTAATAAAGGGCTTCCGTTTTCGAAACTAAGGATTGTAGAATTGTAGTTTTTTAGAGAATAATGTTTTTTAAAAAAAGGAAACTGAAAGTTTTTAATTTTCTTTTCAAACACGTTAGATAATATTGGGTGATCAAAATTAATTTTGGTTAAACGAGTTTCGTTTTTATTACGAACTTTATAAGCACGTACTAAGCTATTGTAATTTTTAATGTCTGCTTCTTCTGACGGAATACATAAAACAGTACCTCCGTTTTTAGAATAATTAGTGATGTTTTTAATAAGAGCTACAGATAGGTTCTCTAACTCATTTAGTATGATTAAATGTTGTTGTTCAAAACTACTGTAGTCAATGCTGTTTGGTTTATGTTGGTTAAAATGAAATTCATTTTCCGAAAATATTTTTGATAAAAATGAATTATTTTCCTCACTGCCAATGGCTAATATGTTTTGTTTATTAGGTTTTTTACGTGTTAAATACAATGTGTTGTCGCTTGTACTTGAAGCGTCTAAAAGCATAATTTTTAAATTTAAGTTGTTTTTAGAAGGAAGATGAAACAGCACGCTATTTTTGCTACTTGTTAAACCAACAGTAGATTTACTAATTAGGCTATCGTTATTATAAAGTGCGATAGGGATATTTTTTAGTGTACTATGTTGCTTGCTAACTAAAACTTTTAATTGAGTTTCTGTAGCATTGTGTTTTGTGAAATAAGCAGAATCAATACTAATATTACTTTTTGAAACAGGTAAGGTTTGTAGTAGTGTTGTTTGATATTTAAGGTTGAAATAACTTGAATCTAATGAATTGTTCTTTTGAAAATCGGAAATACAAATTAACCGTTTTAAAGTGTTCTTATTTTTACTAAATAACTGATTTGCTTTTAATGAAATTGTTTTGTAATTCAGTTGGTTAGGAGAGTATTTCAGGTTAATCAAATCATTTTTAATAGTATTTAAAGATTTGTTTTTAAAAATGTGTGTATTGGTAATAACACTTATTTTTTTATCATTAGGGTAATTGTTAATTAATTCTTGTATAGATACTTTTAGTAATTCTCCTTTTGGCCCTTTTTCTTGTGTGCTAAAAGAGTTATCAATGTAGAAAATAGTTTCGGTTTCTTGAATAGCTGTTTTGTTAGCGTCAAAGCTTGGTTCTGTAAAGGCAAGTATGATACAGGTAAGTATTAATAAACGAGTAGATAAGATTAGCCATTTTTTTAATTGTGAACTTTTTCTAGTTTGTACAATGAGTTCTTTTAGAAATTTGACATTGGTAAATTCTGTTTTTTTAAATTTTCGCAATTGAAATAAGTGCACTAAAATCGGAATGATTAGGGCAAACAGCGCATATAGTATGTTCGGATTATTAAAGTGCATTATCGAATACTCAAATATATAATTTATAATCAAATAGTGAGTTGGATATAGTGTAAAAAAAAATCTCTGTTAGAATAGCTAACAGAGATTTTTACCCCAAAAAAACTTACTTAATCCACAAATAACTTGCGGACTATACAAATATACTAAATTATTAGATATAAAATATACTATTATTTAGGTATTTTTTAAATAAATACAATTAGGAGGGGCTTGTTAACTAATTGTAGGTCAGTTAGATGTGTGTTTTTTTGAGGGGGTTTAAAATTTTTCAAAAACTCCTAAACCAAATAAAGCAAAATCATATTTAGTAGGGTCAATAGGATCCATTTTTCTTAAGCTAATGTCTAATTCAGTTAAAGCTTTTGCATCATTTTGCTTTCGAGTTAATAACCCTAATTTACGGGCTACGTTACCAGAGTGTACATCTAACGGGCAAGATAATAGAGCAGGGGATATGTTTTTCCATATACCAAAATCTACTTCGGTATTATCCTGTCTGCACATCCAACGTAACCACATGTTCAATCTCTTAGCGGCAGACCCTTTTAAAGGATCAGAAATATGCTTAGTTGTTCTTGGTGGGTGTGGTATTTCAAAAAATAGTTTTTTTAACTCATGAATAGCTGGTTGTAGGGAAGTAACTGTTTGATGTTTTTGAAACACATTCTCTAATCCATCATGGTTGATATAAATATGCTGTAATGCTTTTATAAAATGTGTAAAATCAATTGCGTTAAAAGTTCTATGTACAAAGCCCTCTAATTTTTCTAAATGATGATCTTGATGATTCATTATAAAATCATAAGGAGATTCGCCCATTAGCAGTATCATTCGATGACTATTTTTGATAATCATTTTCCGATTCCCCCATGCAATAGTAGCGGCTAAAAAACCCGATATCTCAATATCTTCTTTTTGAGTAAATAAATGAGGGATTTGTATTGGGTCACTATCAATAAACTCAGGAGTATTGTATTCAATGACTTTTTCGTCAAGAAACCCCTTTAGTTCTTTTTTTGATGGCATTAAGGACATGTTTATTTATTTTTAATAAAATCAAATTCCTTAAAGTCAAAATCAGGGTTAGGGATATCTATATGTAATTTTTTAGGACTACCGTCTTTATCTAAATCAAACCATAATTTTCCTTGTGGTAATGACACTAAGTTTGTGTCAAATCTAAAAGTAAAAATATGATGATTCCAATGTTTTAAATCAGCTTTAAATATTGGTGTGTTATCCATTGAGAAATGTAAGGTGTTATTTTTCTCTGTAACAGTGACTGTACCGTACATTTTATCGGTATAAACTCCTGTGTATTTGTTTAATGTTAAATGTTTCTTCTGAAGTTTATGTCGTCTTTTTTCGTTATCAAGTAGTTTAACTGTATTGATACTGTCATTTTGTTTATAGTATTTTAAGTAGTTTGCAGACCAATCTTTAGCATTTAATTTATTAGCTAATAATACATCTAAACTTTTATTAACTAATGCGCTTGATACCCAATTTAAGCTATTAGTTAGGACTATAATTCCAAGCTTTTTTTCTGGTACAAATGTAGATTTGGATATCATGCCGTCATACCCACCGCTATGTCCTACAATTTTATATCCTTGATAATCTTGTACGTCCCAGCCTAATCCATATGCACTAAAATGAACATTTTCAGTGTTTTTACCTACTTTAAAATTGACATGAGGTGTAGTTAAATTAGTATAGTTTCGCTTAGAGTAATACTTTTTACCATTTAATTCTCCTTTATTGATGTTTAAGGAAAGCCATTTAGCATAATCGTTTACAGATGAAATTAATGCTCCAGCTGGAGCTATATTATCCCAGTTTAACCATTTTAATTCTATTACTTTTTCATTTTCAATAAAATATGGAGTGGCAATGTTACTAGTGTTTTTAAGTTGTGTAGTAGAAGTAAGCGTTCTATTCATTTTTAATGGTTTTAAAAAATGAGTACTTACATAATTACTCCAAGTAGTATCAGTTACCCTTTCAATTACTTTTCCTGCAGCTAAATACGCCAGGTTTGAATAGCCAAACTTAGTCCTAAATTCAGAATTTGGTTTTAAATGTTGTTGTACTGAAAGTATTTCCTCGGCTGTTTTTGTAGTACCATACCATAATAAATCACCGCTAAATGTTTTTAATCCACTACGATGACATAATAAGTCTTCAATGGTTGTATGTTGGGTAGTATAGTCATCATACATTTTAAAGTAGGGTAGGTAGTCAATAACTTTATCGGTCCATTTTATTTTTTTCTGATCAACTAATTGAGCTAAAGCTGTAGCAGTAAAAGCCTTTGAGTTAGAAGCAATAGCAAATAGTGTGTTTCCATCTACTTTAGTTTTTTTTTCAAGATTAGCATATCCGTAACCTTTACTGAAAATAATACTATCGTTTTTAACAATAGCTATAGCCATCCCTGGGATATCCCATTCATTTAATGCTTTTTCATAGTAGCTATCTAAATGAGAAAGTTGCTTTTTTGTTTGACTAAATAAAGTTAATGTACTTACTAAAAGTATTGTTATAATAAATTGAGTTTTCATTGTTGATGTATATATTGGTTGGAATAAAATAATGGGAAAGGAAATAGAGGTTTAATTTATTGGTATCCGAACTTTTTTAATTCTTAATGATGTTACCGTCTTTCATTACTAATTTTCTATCAGCCATATCAGCTAATACTTCGTTGTGAGTTACGATAACAAAGGTTTGCCCGAATTTATCGCGTAATTCAAAGAATAAATTGTGAAGATTCTCGGCACTTTCAGAATCTAAATTTCCTGAAGGTTCATCTGCAAAAATAACTTTAGGGTTATTGATCAATGCTCTTGCTACTGCAACACGTTGTTGTTCTCCACCAGAAAGTTCGGTAGGTTTATGTTCATACCGATGAGATAGGCCCAGAAAGTCTAATAATTCTTTTGCTCGTTCTTCAGTCTCTTGTTTGTTTTTACCACCAATATAGGCAGGGATACATACATTTTCTAACGCTGTAAATTCAGGTAATAATTGATGAAACTGAAATATAAAGCCAATATTTTCATTTCTAAATTTGGCTAACTTTTTCTCCTTTAAGGTATTGATAATATCTCCGTTAATTGTAAGAGAACTGTCTGTACTGTTTTTATCTAAAAAATCTAAAGTACCTAATATTTGTAATAAGGTAGTTTTTCCTGCTCCAGAGCTTCCTACAATGGAAACAATTTCGCCCTTTTTTATATGTAAATCTACACCCTTTAAAACATGTAGATTATCGTAATATTTATGTATGTTTTTTGCTAAAATCATTTCTTGAAAATAAGAAAGTGAAATTAGTGAAATTAGGTTTATTGACCAATTTAATTAAAATAAAAAGGAGGTCTTATATTTGAACACCCCATTTGCAGACTAACCAATAGGATAAACTTTGAACTTCTTCGTCAGAAATTAATGAATCGTACGTGAAAAACTCATAAAAACTAGCATTAAATGCTGATGAATTATTTCTGTTCCTAAAAAGCTTAACTAGGTTCATTCGTACTTTAAGCCCGTTTACATTTCTTATTTCATTTCCATCAACGCTAATAGTTATATTAGAATTAGCAGCTGTAGTTCCATATTTAACTTTAATAACCCAAACATGAATTTGATTGTCATAAGGAATCCCAGTATTTAATGAGAAACGGGAATTATTAGATTTCCCAAGAATACAAAATGTTTTAGGACTATTGCCTACAGGAATTCCTGTTTCAAAATCGGTCTCAATAGCTACTGGCCAACCAAATTGCCAGCTTTCATTATCTTCGGCGTTATTATCAGATGATATAAAACAGTTCCAATCATTTATTACTACGTTATTTGCCTTCATAACGAATACAAAAGTGAAATCAGAATTTAAAAGAAACCCAGAGTTTGAACGAAGTTCTTTTGGTGTTGTTTCTGAATTTGAAATTACTTCAGAATCCTTTAAATATATTGGTGAGTTTACGTTTGATGGAATATAATCTGCTAAGTCAGAAGCGTTATAGCTTCCATCTACCCTAAAACATTCTAAATTATTGTTGTTTCCAGAGATATCTCTCCAATACCTAACTTTTCCAGTAAAAGCTGGTTGTGTAGCGTCTACATTGTTTTGATCGAAAACACTTGTAGCAGAAGATGAATCCCAACGTGCATATAAATTTGCTATCTGAGTTGGTGGGTCAGACTCTATAATTGCTTGACAAGAGGATTTGTATGTATGTGGTCTTAAAGTTGTAGTACTTCTGTTTTGAGAAAAGCACATTGTAGAAATTAAAAGAAGAGTAAGTTTTAATGAATTCATAAGTTTCTAATTTATGGTTTAATTAATCGTAGCGTACAACTTAATCCTTTTGGTTGGTTATTAGGTGTAGTGCCGCTTAAAGTGGTGTAAATAGCATCTCCAGTTGCTACTGCAATTGCTCCTCCAGCTATTGAAGTAGTGTATGAAGCTCCAATTGTAGAGGCTAACCCTAAATTTGTTTCAGTACCATTATTATCTTTAGCTAATCCTACAGAAAAATTATCTCCAGTAGACATTACTCTATAAGTAACACTTTCAACAACAAATCCGTCATATTCACTTGGAACAACGTATACAACATTTCCTTTAAAACTTCCAGATTGAGGAATGATGATTGGTTCTGATCGTAAAAACTCATTAATGGAAACGTAAGCTTCAACATCTAAATGTTCTGGTTTTACTTTTTTGAATACTCCTGCTGCATTACATACTAAAACTTCGGATGTTAATGTAGTAGTGTTTCGTTGATTGATTTTAGCTAATGATTCATCTTGAACTCCTTCTAAGCGCAAAGGGTCAATTGATCCTACTATATGTAGTTGATTTGTTGGAGAAGTAGTTCCTATACCTACTTGCGCAGATAAATTGCAGGTTAATAAAAGAATTGAGCAGCGAAAGAATAATTTAACAGTCATAAGCGTACAATTTTAAAATTAGTATTTAAAAAAAGTAGCTTTTTAAGGGGGTGGGAGAGGGTTAGTTCTCTATTATAAAGATAGGGAAATTACTAATTAAGTTACCCGAGATATTGATGTTTTCGATAAAAACACCATTATCTCAGGTTAAAAGAAATAGGCTTAATAATTGCTGCGGTTAATCAGAAATATCTGCTATTTATCACTGATAGTTCTTTAAACTTTTTTTAGCAAACCTTTTATGTTATTGTAATCTAGGTAGTAGACTATTTTTAAGGAGATGTTGTGTTGTATTGGTTGCTTGAACAGCTCATCTGCACTATCTGTAAAATTACGTTCAGCAAATTCATCTTGATTGAATATTTTATTTCTATATAAAAGTATAGCTTCACTTCCTGGAGCAAAGCGCCAATTGTAGGTTAAATCAATATTCCAGATATTAAAGTTAGTATTGTGATTGTTGTTTACAGTATCATAATTAAAAGGAGTTAAAGTCCCGTCAGTATTTAATGAGCCATAACTGTTATCAGTATATTTTGCTGTTGACCAATAATTACGCAGGCTGAAATTTACTGCTTGTTTACTACTGAAATTATAGCTTGCAGTAATTGAGTTTTCTAAATTTTTCACATCACGCTTTCCCATGATGATATCGTCATCAATACTATTAACATACCCAACTTGGTTCCTTCCTTGCCAATGTCTAATTTCATAAATTAAAGAAAATTTATCAGAAAAACGATACCTAGGTTGTAAGCGTAAAAATAATCCTTTTCTGTTACTGTCAAGGAAAGTTGAAGGGTTTATTCTTATGTCTACTGCTAACTTTTTTCTGTAATCAGTAGAAATCCATACGCTACCTCCTAATATAGCTGGTTGTTCTAAATAACGATCAAGTACCCTAGGTTCATAGAAATCTTTAAGCTTAGTTCCTGAAAATACACTCCCTCCAAAAGAAAATCTATTTTGTGTAACGCCAAAAAATGAAATACCGTATTCATTATTGACATGTGTATCGGGTAATAATCTTCTATTGTGTTTAAACCAGGCATCAATACTATATTTATTGAATATTTTTGTTGGTTCAAAATTCTCAAAAGAAAGTTCTAAATTACTATTATTGTAATTTATTTCTCTACTAATACCTAAATCATTTATATCATATGTTTTATTCGCAATTTTGTTGGAAATAGCATAGCGAAAACGTCCTTTAGTTCTGTCAATATCAAACCTTGTAGAAAAACCTGTATTACTATTTTCAATATCATTTACATAACTCATAACTCCTTTACCACTGTATTTAAATGACCTCTTTTTATTATTAATATCAAATAATAAAGCTGATACATTTGCATCTCTAAAATGTCCATTTCTCGTAACATTCGTGTTTACAAGTGATACTGAAGAGCTGTTCTTTAATTGTTGATCTAATACAAATACATTGTAATTGGTAGTAGGTTCGGTAACTACTTTTCTATTAACTCCAGTAGTTTGGTCAGTAATTTCAGCTTCAGTTTTTTGAGTTACAGAATTAAAAAATCCAATACCTAATCCTCCTTTTGTTCTCCCTGAAACTTTTATAGCATTTAATAATTTTACACTTTCAGGGTTTTCAGTGATTATTTCATTTTCTCCTAAGCTTTCATCAGCGCTATTAATAGCAGAAGGTGTGTTACCAACCCTGCGTGAATAGAATAGGTTTCCTTTATTGAATAATTCAGTTCCTTCAGTAAAAAAGGCTCTGTTTTCAGAAAATATTTGCTCAAAAGGGCCTAAGTTTAGGGTTACATCATCAAATTTAGCTTGTCCGAAGTCAGGTATAAGGGTAGCGTCTAAAGTAAAACTATCACTAATACCGTATTTAATATCCATACCAGCACTGAATGTTGTTTCGTTCACCCCGTTAAAATACTCTTGGTTAACAGCAGCGAATGGATAAAAACTCAACCTGGTTGGTGGAGTAATATCCTTTATACCAGTTAACAAGCCATTGTACTGACTTTCATTTCCAATACTTCTGTCGATGTAATTCCAAGAATAACTTACATTTAGATGTTTTATTTGCCTATAAAATTGTAACCCCCATAATTGTTCTTTTTTCTCAGGAAAACGTAATGCAGAGTATGGAATACGATATTCAGCATACCAGCCTTTATCATCATAACTAATTTCTGCTTTAAAAACGGTATTCCAGCTCCAATCATCACGACCATTTTCACTTGTAGCATCAGCAAGTGTACCTGCAGAAGTTACTAAAAACTTAGTTTCATTAATACTATTATTATAAGTATTAAGTATTACAGCAAAGTAATCTGCTTGCGTGTTTAGTTGATCACGCTGACTAAATTGCCTTAATATTTTGTCAGGTTCATTATCATACATATACGCAGCTATATAAATAGCATCGTCAGTATACCCTATCTTAACTTTTGTTTTATGTGTTTCTGGCTCAGGAGTACCATCTTCGGGGTTAAACATCGTAAAATCACCTAATTCTGGAAGAGAGCTCCATATAGGGTCATCTAGTATTCCGTCAACTTTAGGGATTTCAGTGATTTTAGTAGTGTTGTATTCTTTATGCTTGATAGAATCTTGTGCAGTACTATATAAAAATGATAGTAAAATTAAAGGGAGTACTAATGATTTCATGTTTAATGTGTTTGTTGGTACAAAACTACAAGTATGAAAGGAGGATGAATCACAAATATAAGTTAAAATAAATGTTAAAATTATTATTTAAAAAGGCGGTATTATATATGAATAATTGCCTTTTTTGTAGAAAATAGATTAATTTAGTACTCTGAATTTATAAGAATAAATTTTATCATGGGATATAAGCATTTTGATCAATACGATGAAGACATTACAACTGAAATTAAAGCTAGATATAGTAAGATAATTGAAGGAGTAGGAGAGGATGTAAACCGTGAAGGGTTATTGAAGACACCTGAACGCGCTTCAAAAGCGATGCAGTTTTTAACGCAAGGGTATGATCTTGATGCAGCGGAAATTTTAAAAAGTGCTATGTTCAAAGAAGATTATAATAACATGGTTATTGTAAAAGATATTGAATTGTATTCGCTTTGTGAGCATCATATGTTGCCGTTTTTCGGAAAAGCACACATTGCTTATATTCCTAATGGGCATATTGTTGGTTTAAGTAAACTACCGAGAATTGTTGATGTTTTTGCACGTAGATTGCAAGTACAAGAGCGTTTAACCGATCAAATTTTAAAATGTATAGATGATACCTTAAGCCCAAAAGGGGTAGCGGTAGTTATAGAAGCTTCGCATATGTGTATGATGATGCGTGGAGTACAGAAGCAAAACTCAACAACAACAACATCGGGTTTTACAGGAGCTTTTAGAAATCAAGAAACAAGAAATGAATTTTTAAAATTAATTACCTCAGATTTAAGCTAAATCACACCGTGGTTTTTTCAGTAGAATCAATTCCTTAATATAAATGTCCGAAGTGTTATTTAACCAATACCATTTTTCGTTTAAGGTAATACTTGAAAAACGAAATCAATTGTTTAAATTTGCGTTCCAATTATTGAAAGAAGTAGCATGTTAGAAAGATTACAAATAGTAAAACAGCGTTTTGATGAAGTATCAGATTTGATTATTCAACCTGATATTATCATGGATCAAAAACGATATATTGCTTTAAATAGAGAATATAAGGATTTACGTATC
>Ga0105354_1000708_pt1 | contig 20505 bp, 13 predicted proteins | sample GOMGulsemesocosm_FD_83658 | JGI IMG/M metagenome (GOLD analysis project Ga0105354, IMG submission 83658) | Methane-oxidizing microbial communities from mesocosms in the Gulf of Mexico - GOM9B Gulf of Mexico | ecosystem: Environmental > Aquatic > Marine > Cold seeps | place: USA: Gulf of America...
CGCTCTAAGCTACCGTCGTTATCACAATATGCTAACATAAAGCCTAGCGTTTTTCCTTTAAACAATTTGACCGGATTTGCCTTTATTTTTGCTATTTTGTCATTGAATTGATCATTAAAAACTTTAATCGCTAATTCCCAAATAATTTTATTAGGCACTGAGTGTGACCGTTTCCAAACACTGGTAATATGATCGTTTAATAAAACAAAATTAACACTACCGTCTTTATTATTTTCACCTATATCAACAACTTGATTATCTAAGGCTATGTGGTAAGCAAAAGCGTTATAATTAAATTGATGGTTTCCACCAGAATTATCTTCATCGATAAATACTTCCAGACAATCATCATTCCAATAAAGTTTCAGTGGGTCAGCATTTTGGTCAAACAATACATTATCGGTAATCTCAGCTTGTAAATACAAATAGTTAGTATCCCAAAGTAGTTTAAAACGACCAGAAAAGTCTTTAGCCTTTGGTAATGTTCCTAAAATTAGCTTATCTATTGGGTACCAAGAACTTTGAGACCAAGCAACATCAGGTACGCCGTCAACCACAATTTTTTCATTGGTTTTTTTGGCTTCAATTGCCATAGTGCTTTGGCAAAATATCATGGTCATTATGAGAGGAATTTTTAAATTAAATTTCATAAGATACTGTCTTATAGTTTTATTAACTCTTTGAAATATTGTGTTTAACATCTATCCGTTGTAAACATTGAGTAAGGGTCACTGCTATTTCATTGTCTATATCAAGCCTAAATGTGTCAGTTTCACTCTCAAAAGGTAACTCCATTGCTTTTAGTTGCCCAGCTAAAAAATCTGCAGAAACGAAATGATTTTTCCGCTTAGCTATTCTATGTTTAATAACCTCAGGGTCGCCATCAAGCCAAATAAACTTAATGTTAAACAATAGTGTCCTTAATGCCTGTCTATGTTTATATTTCAGTCCAGAAAATGCTAAGACGATATTTTTATCTTCGTTGCTTTTTAAATGCTGACAAATGAGTTCAAACCAACATTGTCGCACTTCATCGGTTATCGAAATATTGGCCGCCATAGTTTTCTTAGCACTATCACTATGAAAATCATCAGCTTCTATAAAGTCGAACTTTAACTCTGCTGACAACTTAGCTGCAAGATAAGATTTCCCACAGCCACTAACGCCCATAACAACAATTAATGACCTTAGAGGGTTTAACGATTTTACTTGATTCATTTAGGTACAGTAATATTTAATTGATAAGTATGTTTAGGCTGAATATTAGTAATAATATTACCCGATAATATTTCGCCATCGAGTTCTAACTTAATACGTTTAACAGCCGACTTTACGATTGAAAAATTAAAAATAGCTCCCTGAATATTTCTAGTTCCGGTCAACGAATCAAAACACTCAGGAAGTTGAGGAGCAACAGTTAACTCACCGTGACTTCCCTTCAAACCACACAGTTCTTCTACTAAACATCGATATAACCAAGCAATAGTGCCGGTATTAAATAGCTGACTTGAACGGCCTGCTTGATCTGGGTTTTGATAATAAGCACCACGATAATAGTTGGGAACAAATACGGGTAGCTGCCCTTGGCTCAGTGCATGCTTGATATTGGGTATCATCCGATAAAGTATATCAAAAGCTTTTTGAGGTTCCCCTTGCTGAAATAATGCATAGGCATAAAAAACAGCGGCATGATTGTATACCGATCCATTTTCAGAGACTCCAGGATATTTCTGAGTTATTCGACCTATATTTTCATCCATTTTAGTGTAACTAGGAGCTAACATCATTACACCAAAAGGCGTTAAAAGCTGCTCTTCAACTTGTTTGATAACGCTATATCTCTGATCTGTATTTGCCGTTCCGCTTAATAAAGCCCACGACTGAGCATTTAGATAAATACGCCCTTCTTCATCAGTATTAACACCAAAAACTTTCCCTTCATCGGTAATACCACGTGCAAACCAGTCATCATCCCACAGGTGTTTATTAATCGCTTTATTTAAACTTTTTGCCGCAAAACGATAATCTTCTAAACGGTTTTTATCTAATGTTGAAAGGTAGTGTTGTGAAATATCATTCCAACAATTTAAGGCATATGCCGTGGCCATAGACAACCAAGCAGAAACGCCTTTTCCTTTATGACCAACCATGTTCATTGGGTCGCACCAATCTCCTTGATCAATGTAACTCAGTCCTCGTTCATCGGTTTTTTCAAGTAGCCAGTCAAGTGCTAGTTCAATATGCTGATGTACCGTTAACAATTCATCTGAGTCAGAAAAAGCTATTCGCTCCTTTAAGATCGAGCCGTCATCAGTTTCATTCAAATAAACCACCAAACAAATAGGCAACCAAACACAGTGATCTGTATGTGGTATTTCATTAATATATTTTAGTGATGCATCCGGATGTATCAATATGCCATCAGGCATAGCGCCACTTCTGTATTGCTGTTTTAAGGCGATAAGGAAAGATTGTCGAGCTATGTCAGGTTTGAGATAACTCATCCCCATATTGTCTTGAAGAAAATTTCGTGTCTGCGGATCTGTTGTTAACCGGTTAACATCCCCGTGGTAGAACATTTGCCTTGGTAGCCAATGGTTTACAAAATCATCAAAACTTTCATCGTTAGATTTAATCGTTAAACAACCAGATGCCTGCGTTAAATAATGCTTATATTTTTCTGTTTCACGAGTTAACCCCACTTTATCATCAAGGTACTTTTGTTTGATGTCCAATATTTCATGCTCATCTTTTGCTGCGCCAAAACAGAAATTAACATGCTTTTTTTTATAGCTTGTCAAAGACATTTGATACTGTAAGACAGCAACCGGTACTTCATAACAAGATGATTGACAGCTTAACTTAGCTCGATTAATTTCATCCGGATTTTGTAGCCCCCCTTGCCCTTCAAACTTACTTTGATTTGCTGACCATGCACTGGGTAAACAATCTGATATAAGAAAGGTATGATCTTTAAAGTTTTGATTTTTATAATAGTCTTCAACTTTTTGATACGGAGTAACCGCTTTGGCAACAATTGCATTTAATTCTGCATTATAGGTTGCTGATTGATTCAACCACGACATATAACCAATAGTAAAATAGGGATAAAAGCTAATGTTACGACTTATTTTACTATTACTCATATTAGTAATAACAACAGACCAAAGTTCAACGGGCATATCAACAGCAAGTGACAAAGTAATTTCAATACAAAGGTTTAGAGCCGTAATATTCCATTTAATGTCATGGTTACCCACCGAAAATGAGAAATGCTCATGGGAAGCTCGAACCGGTTCATAGGGAGCAGAGAATATTTCCCCTGTATCTTCATCTTTGAGATAAAAGAAACGTCCGGGATGATCACGATAATAATGATGCTCTGGCTGCATAAATGTTTTGGCTTCAATGCAGGGAGCGTATGAATATTTTGCCGGCTCTGGTTGTAAGAATTGCGAGACAGCATACCCTTGACAATTCATTTGAATCATCATTTTTTTATTCCATAAAAAACCAGCCGCTTTAGGTAATGAGGTTGGACAACTCAGAATAACTCGAGAATCAGTACTTCCTGAATTCTCAATTGTATATAGAGGAAGTTTAGACATTTTTCATCCCTAAATTATCCTTGTCAGACGGTGTAGAGCTATTAAGGTAACTCTGTATATCCGCGAGCTTTTTATCCGTTAACGGATACAGCCATATAACCCCGACAGATATTAAAGCGAAAATGGCCGGAATAAGTGTCATGAGTAAAACTATGCCATGCTCAGAAGCGCCATTTTGAACTTGATTGGCAACATAACCTAATGAAGCTAATACCCACCCCATCATTGCGCCAGCCAATGCACCACCTAACTTTTGAGCAAATGCAGCAGCAGAAAAGATCATTGCAGTTGCACGGCGCCCTGTTTTCCACAGAGAATAATCAACAGTATCTGCATACATCGAATATACTAGTGGTGATTTGGGCCCTAATGACAAACCAATAGCAATTTGTAAACAATACATAGTAATGATGTTTTCTTTTGGCACAAAGTAAAATAACAACGATAATACACTAACCATTATCATCAAAATAATCAGTAGTTTTCGTTTATCAATATATCTAGTTAATAAGGGGGTTAGCGCAGCACCCAATGCTAAAGACAGCATATACGCCATTGAAAAGCTGCCAATGAGATCCGCTCTTTCCACATAATATTTAAAGTAAAATGTTCCCGAGCTGCCCCGTAATGTTATCGTCATCATGATAATTAACGCTAAAACAAATAGTACAATCCAAGGTTTATTTTGAGTTAAGTCCTTTAGATCTTGCTTAACTGGCGTTTGCTGATTTTTTGGTGGTGATAACCTTTCTTTTGTTGAAATGAAACTAATCACAAAAAGCATCGCAGCAATACCACCGTACAAAGCCATGGTCATTTGCCAACCTCTGACTTCGTTATCTCCGCCAAAAAAACTGACTAATTCAGGAGTAAAATAGGCAACTAAGCTTCCTCCGGTAAATGCGCCAATGAATCGAAAACTCGTTAACGTTGTTCGTTGCTGAGAGTCTCCAGTGATCACGCCAAGTAATGCACCGTATGGAACATTAATAAAAGTGTAAGCGAGCATCATAAAAATATAAGTCGCATATGCCCAAATAAGCTTACCGCTATCATCAAAGTCAGGCACAGTGAAAGTTAAAATACCAGCAGCAACGAGAGGGATAATCCCCCATAATAGGTAGGGTCTAAATTTGCCAAATTTTGTATTCGTTCTATCTGCTAGTGCGCCCATAAAGGGATCTGAAATTGCATCTATTAAACGTGTTACCAGCATCATAGTACCAACAGCAGCTGCAGAAAGCCCAAATACATCGGTATAAAAAATAAAGAGAAATACATCAAACACACGCCAATAAAAGTTACTGGCGACATCTCCACAGGCATAACCTACTTTTTCTTTTAGCCTTAAAGTCATATTTTGATCATTCATGAGTCTATTCACCTGTCACCTATTCCCAATTGAATCACCTCCATGTAATCATCCCATTGAATTAGTTAACACAAAGCTAACAAAACTTGAGACTAAATGGTAAGCGCTTACATTCATGTTTCGTAATTTCTGCTATCCTTTATATAAATAGCAAATATAACCACTAAATGAAAGCGCTTTCATTATATTTTTATTAGTCCTGTTTTTAATCAAGAAAATGACTAATTATTCGGCAAAGATTAATAGTTATCTAAAATAGTTGAAGAATTATTGACTATGTCAAAAAATACACACTATTACGACATATTAAAAAAGAAGTTAAAATACAATTGGATACGATTTAATTATTGGCTTTCATTATTGGCTTTCATATTTAATTTAGATAAAAACACAAAAATAGTTTGATATTAATATAGTTTTGATTTAGTTTTGATGTAAGCGCTTTCATTCGTTTGTTGACTTTCCTTTACACACGGTGATTAAATAAATGGGTGAAAGCGCTTACCAAATATAAAATTATAAAATGTGTCAATTGGGTGGGATAAATAATGATTAAGAATAAATTCACTAAATCGAAAGTAGCGACCAGCTTGTCGTTTATATTGGGGGCTACCGCTTTACCCGCAATATCAGCAGAGGCTGTAAATAACCAAGCAACCGAACAAGAAATCGAAGTAATACAAGTAAGTGGTATTAGAGGCAGTAGTAAAGCCAGCATTAATACCAAACGCTTTGCTTCGTCACAAGTTGACGGGATATCAGCGGAAGACATCGGTAAATTACCTGATGTAACGATTACTGACTCTTTACAACGTATTTCAGGTGTACAAATTGAACGTGTTGCCGGTGAAGGTGGCCCAGTTCAAATTCGTGGCCTACCTCAAATTGACACAACAATGAACGGTGAGGTTTTCCTTAGTGCAACAACGATTGACTCGTCTGGCGCAGATTTAGGTGATTTACCAGCACAATTATTTTCAGGCGTCGATGTATATAAATCAGCAACATCAACCAATACTGCCGCTGGCATTGCTGGTTCGATTGATTTAAAAACGCGTCGCCCTTTTCAACTTGAGCCTGGATTTACTTTTTCAGGTGGTGCAGAAGTAACACAAGGTTCAATCAGCGACCAAAACGATCCTTTATTAAATGGTTTAGTAGGTTATAACGCCGATAAATGGGGAATCGTTATCTCTGCTGTAACGTCAGAGGTTAACCTAGCAACCGATTATAATGGCCATAATGATACATCAGAAAATGGTGGCATTGGCTGGACAAAAAATAACTTTGCTTGGGGAGATCCTGGAGATGGATCTACAACGCGCAATATTGTTCCTCATGGTTTTACAGCTTTTAACAAAACTGAAGAAAGAAAACGAGACGCTTTACAGCTTTCATTCCAAGCTGACTTAGGTGACGGTTTTGAGTTTACCGCTGAGTATTTCTATACCCAACAAGACAGATTTAATGCCCGTCGTGGTTTTAATCATAATAACCGCTGGCAGAATTTTAATAACTATGGTTTTGCAACAGGTATGACTGGCGATACCTTTACTGATGGCGATGGTAATGCTTGGCAAGGTGCTAATGCTTTTGCTATGAATCCTTATCGCATGCAAACATTCACCCAAGCAAACGTAAATGAAGAAAATTCACAAAATTTTAATTTAGAATTAAATTTTGATAATGGTGGAGCTTTGACCGGTCAAGTACGTGCTACAACAGCAAGAGCAACCGCAAAAATGCGTCACGCTTATGGCGAAGGTGATATCTTAAGTATTGACCAAGGCACACTTGTTACAGGCCCAGGTTGGTTAACACCGGCTGAATATTGTAATAACGGCGAAGAAATTATCGGCGATCAAGGCGGCTGTAATGGTACTTATTCTCAAGGTATCGAAGATGACTCATTCTTAATTACTCACGACGCATCTGGAGAATACCCTGTCTTTGGCGGGTTTGACCAAATGGTTGATGGTGGTAAAGGTGTGATGAGTGTAGCTGACTACATGGCAGACCTTGATTCATATCATATAGGCGCGTTCTCATCCGAAGGAAATACCGATGATAAGAGTGAGATATCAACGTTTAGTACAAAATGGAACTATGAGTTTGATGATGGTTTTATTACCAGTGTAGATTTTGGCCTTCGTTTAAGCCAAAGAACTGTTGATCATGACCAGTTCACCTATACTTCAGATTTTGGTGGTGGCTGTGATATTGCTCAATGGAAAGCAGTAGATCAACAATACAATGGTGCGCCAGAAGTACTTGATGACCCTGCTACAGAAGAGTCAGAAGCATCTCCAGCAGGACCTTGTTTTGAAGTAGAAGGTACCGGTGAACATGTCGATGGTGTTTGGACACCTTATACGCTATTGAATCCTACCCGTTTAGACGAATACACCTCAGTTTCTTGGCAGACTAATTTTGGTAATGTTGGTGGTATTCCAGGCATGTGGTCAATCGACCCAAGCAATTTCAGAGATCCAAGAGCTTTTCATGAAAAAACTTTTGGTAATGTTGCCCGCACAGAAAATGGTGGCGCGACCTATGATGTTGGCTTAGACGAGATTACTTATTTTGTTCAAGCAAATTTTGAATGGGAAGATCTAACCGGTAATTTCGGTATGAAAGTTGTTGAATCTGACCTAACTGTTAAACAGAACTTAGTAGGTCCAAATTTACCACATTCTGGTTTAGGTCCTGATATTGGTGATGTCATTACAGAAAGAAGTTATACCGACTATTTACCATCACTTAACCTTACATATTCATTAACTAATGATGTAGTTCTTCGTGCCGCATGGTCTAAGAATATGCAAGCTTTAAACATGGATCAATGGGGTGCAGGTAAAACAGTAGGTACTACTTTCGATAATTCTTGTGGCTGTATGCGTGTTAAAAACGGTACGCTTAATGGTAACCCAGAATTAGACCCATGGCGTTCAGAGAACTTCTCATTAACAGCTGAATGGTATACCGGTGACGCTTCTATGGCGTACATTGCAACTTATGGTATTGATATTGAAAGCTTTACCGAAGAAGATACTATCATGATTGATGAGCCTGATTCGGATGGTGTTAGTCGTGGTCCTCATCCTTTTACAGCTAATGTGCAAGGCAACGGTGGCGATGTTACCGGTTATGAAGTTGGTGCTAAAGTTGCTATAAGTGACTTCTTAGGAACTGACAGCATATTTGCTAACTTCGGTGTTGATGCTAACTATACCTTTAGTGAAAGCTCTCAAGACGCTAAAGATATTCGTGGCGATGATTTACCTTTTGTTGGTATGTCAGAAGATACCTACAACTTTGTTTTATGGTATGAAAATGAAACATTTTCTGCACGTATGGCCTACAACGCACGTAGCCCACGTTTAATGACAGCAGGTAACGGAGATACTGGTAATCAAGCGCTTTATCAAGATGATTACGCGCAACTTGATGTTAACGTAACTTATAACTGGGATGAAAACATTAGTCTTTATATTAATGGTTCAAACATTACAGAAGAGTATCAACAAGCTTATGTAGAGTTTTCAGAACAAAAAGCATTCCAAAATATTTATGAAGCACGATGGACATTAGGAGCGCGAGTAATATTCTAATTTTGTTGATACAAATTTAGTTTACACTTTAATAACCGCTGTAGATTTATCTACAGCGGATTTTTCCTTTAATAAACAATGTGATCATATGAATGCTATTAAAAGAGCAATAAAAGACATCATTATTGTTGGCGGTGGAACATCTGGTTGGATGACGGCGGCAACGTTAAGTCAACAATTTAAAGATACTCCCGTCACTGTAACCCTAATTGAATCATCAGCGATGGGAACAATAGGTGTTGGCGAAGCAACCATTCCGACACTACGCCGTTTTTATACTAAATTAGGCTTCACAGATATTGAAGTGCTTAAAGCAACCAACGCTACATGTAAATTAGGCATTGAATTTAAGGGGTGGTCTGGTGATGAAAACTCTTTTATTCATCCTTTTGGTTTATATGGTCAAGAAGTAAATCATGTACCATTTCATCATTATTTTACGAAGTTACGCCAAAGTGGTGATACCAGTCCATTTTCTGATTACTCCCTTGGGGTTAAACTAGCGCAAAATAAAAAATTTACTCAACCCAAAATTACTCCTCAGAATCAATTAGAAATATTCGACTGGGCCCTACACTTTGATGCCGGCTTATTCGCTAAGCTGATGCGAGACTACTCGATCAGTAATGGGGTAAAACTCATAGACTGCAAAGTAGAACAAGCTAATTTAAATAAAATTACAGGCGATATTGATAGTCTTCAAATGGAAAGTGGCCTCACACTCTCTGCCGATTTATTTATTGACTGTTCAGGATTTAGTGCCCTACTCATCGAAAAATCCTTAAAAACCGGTTATGAAGATTGGAGTCAATATTTAGTCTGTGATACCGCTGTTGCCGTACAAAGTGAATTAGTTGGCGACCCAGTACCTTACACTATCTCACATGCACAAAAAGCTGGCTGGCAATGGCAAATTCCATTACAAAACCGTATGGGCAATGGTATTGTTTTCAGTCATGAATTCGTCAATAAAGACGAAGCTATTGCAAGTATGTTAAAAAACATAGCAGGGAAGCTCCTTAATGAACCGAGATCAATTTCGTTCACTCCTGGTCGACGTAAAAAAGCTTGGAACAAAAACTGTATTGCCGTTGGTTTAGCCTCTGGATTTTTAGAGCCTCTAGAAAGCACCAGTATTGCCCTGGTTGAAACTGCAATAGAGAAAATATCATCATTTTTAGCTGAAGCCGAATACTCTCAAGAAGATGCCGATAAATTCAACTATGCCATAGCGCTTGAATATGAACGAGTTCGTGATTTTATTATTCTTCATTATAAATTAAATGGTAGAACCGACTCTCCCATGTGGCAGCATTGCCGCGAGTTAGCGATTCCGCAAACCTTAACCGATAAAATAGCGGCTTTTAAAAATAAAGGGGATATTATTCGTTACCCTTGGGAAATGTTTGGCAAAGACAGTTGGTTAGCTATTTTTGACGGCCTCAATTACAACGCAGAATCTTATGATAAATCTATTGATAAATTTTCGCTTGATTTGTTATCAAGTGAACTTGAAAAAATGCGTAATGGTATTAAGAACCACGTTGACAACAGCCAAACTCACCGTGACTTTTTAGCACAACACTGTGGCTTTAAGGAAGAAAAATGAACACTAGCGAAAATTCGATTGAAAAAATAGTTATTCTTGGCGGAGGCACTGCGGGTTGGTTAGCAGCTGCAACCATAGGCAATATTTTTAAAAATACGCCAATGAAAATAGAAGTTATCGAGTCAGATGAAATTGGTATCGTTGGTGTGGGCGAAGCAACCATACCGCCATTAATAACAATTTTAGAAAGCTTAGGTATTGACCTTATTGATTTCATCAAAGAAACACAAGCGAGTTTCAAATTAGGCATTAAGTTTGAAGACTGGGGCATTGTCGGTGAGTCATATTTTCACCCTTTTGGTACATTAGGCCAAAGTATAGATGGTTTTGATTTTTATCAGTGCTGGCTGAAATGTAGAGCTGAAAATGACAATACTCCTTTAATGGCGCATTCTCCAGAGTCTATTTTAGCAGAGCAAGGTCGATTTTTCTTACCCCATAAAGCGAAAAACACGCCACTATCCCGTGCCTTTTATGCCTTACACTTAGATTCTTCTTTGGCCGGAAAATATCTAAGAAGCTTTGCAGAAAATATTGGCGTTAAAAGAACAGAAGGTTTAGTAGAACAGGTAAATTTACATGCTGATGGTAATATTTCGGATTTAATTTTAAAAAGTGGGCAACAAATTGGCGCAGATTTTTTTATTGATTGTTCGGGTTTTCATGGATTATTAATAGAAAAAACTCTTAAAGCGGGATACGAATCATGGTCTCATTACCTACCTTGTAATAAAGCCGTGACCGTACAAACAAAGAATACCGGTGCTACTCCCCCATTTACCACTTCGACAGCAAAAGAAGCGGGCTGGATGTGGAATATTCCACTGCAACATCGCACTGGTAATGGTTATGTTTATTGCGACAAGTACATCAGTGACGAACAGGCAAAACAAACATTACTGGCTTCAGTTAAGGGAGATATACTTACAGAGCCTAAAACAATTCCGTTTACTACCGGTATACGAAAAAAATCTTGGGTAAAAAATTGTTTATCTTTAGGCCTTGCTCAAGGCTTTATAGAGCCTCTTGAGTCAACAGCTATTCATCTCGTATCAAAGTCTATTGCTCATTTTATTCAATTGTTTCCAAACAAAGATTGTAATCCAGCTTTAATCAGTCAATTTAATAAAAATGTTAGAGACGATTACGAAGAGATCAGAGATTTTTTAGTATTGCATTATTGCAAAACATCTCGAACCGACAGTGATTTCTGGCTATGGTGTAAAACTATGGAGATCCCTGAAACACTAGAGAAAAGATTAAAGCTATTTAAAGCTTCTGGTGCACTTAATCTTAAAGATGAAGAACTTTTTAGACCAACAAGTTGGTATGCGGTACTTGAAGGGTTAGGAGTGCAACCTGACAATTACAACCCCACGTTAAATATATGGGATAGTAAAAAACTTAAAGGTATTTTGGCTCAAGGAAGTCAGGGATTACAGGCTATTGCACAGCAACAACCTTCCCATGACCAGTTTATAAATGAATACTGCAAAGCAAAAAAAATATAAAGGCATACTGTTTTATGCGTTCATTTACCTAGCAGTTATTTCATTGGTTTTAACTAAACATCCCGTTCAGCTCGGCAATGCTTATCAAGAAATTGTTGATGAGTCATTGCTTGTTGAGCCGCACTATTCATCGAGCTTTTCATTTGTGCCAAATTTCTTTCAACAACCTCTAAAGGCGTATTTTTTGCTCTAATATCATAACGTTGTGGGTTTACATCAAAACCAGTAAACATGCTTAGCCAACTCGCTTCTTCAAAGGATTCATTATCATACATAACAATTTGTCCCTGACTTTTATAAACCTCTATTTTATGTGTTAGTGCATCGCTTATTGGCATATTTTGGCAATAACGCCAGAACTCAGTATCATCTCTTTTAGTTAACTTATAATGCAGCGATAAAAAGTCGACTGCGCGATCTAACTCAGCATTATGTAACCTATTCACCTCTGCTATATCATGTTCATTGAACGATTTATCAGGAAAAAAAGTATAGAGTTTTGCTAAGCCTGATTGGATCAAAGATAACCCCAAAGATTCAAGCGGTTCTAGAAATCCTGCGGCTAAACCTAAAGCGAAACAATTCTTGTGCCAAATGACTTTACGTTTTGCCAAAGGTAAATCAAAATGCCTAACGTTATTGATTGTTTTACCATCAACAGTTGCCAACATTTCATCTTCAGCTTCTTGGCTATTAATAAATTGATTGCTATAAATATAACCATTTCCCATACGGTGCTGTAAAGGAATACACCATTGCCAGCCTGCATTATTAGCAATAGCACGTGTATAAGGTGTGGGGTCTGTTACCAGTTCAGTTTGAACGGCTATGGCTTTGTTACAAGGTAACGATTTACTTAAATCATCAAGCCCAACCTCCATTGCTCCGTCAATTAATAACGCTTTAAATCCAGAACAATCAAGGAATAGATCACCTTCAATTTTTCTTCCATCGGCTAATTGAACTGAATCAATAAAACCAGATGTTTGATTCAAATGCACATCACATACATTGGCGGAAATATGCTCAATGCCTCTTTTAACTGAAAACTTTTGCAAGAATTTAGCATAAAGCACGGCATCAAAATGATAAGCGTACGAATAATCAGCCAAAGGTGATTGAGGATCTGAGTTTGCTTGGGCAAACTTCCCTTGCCTAGCTAGCGCACAGGCAAAACTATAATCTTGTAGATTGTGCTTATTACCTGCTAATTTTGCACGATTAACATAATGGTGGAAGTCGACATTCTGTATTTTAAGGCCGTAATCTGCAAAGGGGTGAAAAAAATTCTCGCCTTTTTTATGCCAGTTTTCAAATTCAATACCCAACTTAAATGTCGCTTGAGTCGCTTTAATTAATTCAACTTCATCTATTCCTAAGTCTTTATTAAAACCGACAATATTAGGGATGGTTGCTTCTCCCACACCGACAGTACCAATATCAGGAGACTCGATTAAGGTCACGGTTATTGATTTATCTTCAATAAAGCGGGAAAGGCTTGCCGCAGCCATCCAACCCGTAGTTCCCCCTCCAACAATAACGACTTTTTTAATGGATTCAGACATAATTAATCTCTCTCATTTATGAATTTATCGGATAAGTTGCTTTTTGTGGGATTACTGCCAAATATCCCATAATAAGCAATGAACACGTAACATAGCGCAGGAAAAATAAAAGAATTTTGCACACCCACAGAGTCCGCCGCAACGCCTTGAATTAATGGAAGTATTGCTCCCCCTACGATAGCTAAACATAAAATACCTGAAGCTTGACTAGTATGATTTCCCAAACCATTAATAGCTAAACTAAATATGGTTGGAAACATAATAGAATTACATAGACCAACCAATAATATTGCCCACATTGCTAATGTACCGCTAGTTAAAACAGCAATAAAAATAAAAGAAATAGCAAGTATTGCATTAAAAGCCAAGACTTTACCAGCCGCTATTTTTTGCATTACAAACGCACCAACAAAACGACCAACCATAGCCCCACCCCAATAATAAGCTATGTATTTCGCAGCCTCTGATTCCTCTAAGCCTGCGATATTTGGATCATTAAAAAAACTAACTAAAAAACTGCCTATTGATACTTCGGCTCCAACATAAACAAAAATACCGATAGCCCCCAAAACCAAATGATTATATTGCCATGCACTTCCAGACTTATGCATAGCCTCTTTCTCTTCAACCTCATTTATTACGTCAAATTTAGGTAATTTCAGCATAGAAAAAATAGCAGCCAATAATAGCAAGGTACCTGCTAATAACACATAAGGCATTTGTACTGACTCTGCACTTGCTGTAGTTGTTAATGCGTCTGCAGCACTGTTTAAAATAAGAAATGCGCCAAAGAATGGCGCTACCGTAGTTCCTAAAGAATTAAAAGCTTGGGTCATGGTTAACCTTGAGGATGCTGTTTTGGCGTCACCAAGCAAACTTACATAAGGGTTAGCAGATACTTGTAATATAGTGATACCACTGGCGAGAATAAAAAGAGCAAGAAGAAATATTGGGTAGCTATGATTTGAAGCCGCAGGATAAAAAGTAAAACATCCGATAGAAGCGATGATTAATCCTAAAACGATCCCTCTTTGAAAACCTATTAGTTTAATAATTTTTCCAGCAGGAATGGAGACAATAAAATATGCTCCAAAAAAGCAAAACTGCACTAACATGGCTTGAGTATAGGATAAATTAAACACACTTTTTAAATGAGGTATTAAAATATCATTTAAACAAGTGATAAAACCCCACATAAAAAATAATGAAGTTAAAGATATCAATGCAAAACGATAATTTTCTCGTCCATTATCACTTTCTTGGAGTACTCGTGTGTTAAGCGGTAGATCAGCCATAATATTTCTCCCGACAACGTCATTGCCATTTAATTAATATAATTATGATGTTAATCAACGGTAATTTAGCTTCTTAAGAATGTTTCACAAATAAAAAACATCAACAAGAGATAAATAGCTATTGACCTTTATACTAGAACACATTAACCTAAATGTAAGCGCTTTCACAGTGTTTTTTACTCTGTTAGCGTATTTTTTTTACCTGTTTTTGTAAGCGCTTTCAATGCGATTGTTCGAAAGTATAAAGTACAAGTTTCCAGTAAGGATTGAGAGAAAGATGAATAAAATTTCGTTACCGTTAAATTCAAAAATGCTCAAAAAAGAATTTACTTATGGCGTAGCAACTGCCTCATTTCAAATTGAGGGTGCTGCTGATAAAAGATTGCCATGTATATGGGATACTTTTTGTGCAAAAGAAAATACTGTTGCCGACGGTTCCAATGGCGATGTGGCCTGTGATCATTATAATCTTTGGCAAAAGGATATTGAGTTAATCGACTCACTCGGTGTTGATGCTTATAGATTATCGATTTCTTGGCCAAGAGTGATGACAGAGTCTGGAGAGCTGAATAAGTCTGGAGTTGATTTTTACCTCAACATATTAAATGAGCTTAAAAGTCGTAATATTAAAGCGTTTGTTACGCTTTACCATTGGGACTTACCTCAGCACCTTGAAGATAATGGTGGCTGGCTCAATAGAGAAACCGCTTATAAATTTCAGCAGTATGTCGATTTAATCACAAAAGCCTTTACTGGGCTTGTTCATTCATATGCCACGCTTAATGAACCTTTTTGTAGTGCGTTTTTGGGCTATGAAATAGGCATTCATGCACCAGGAAAAGTAGGAAAAGAGTACGGCAAAAAAGCCGCCCATCACCTGTTACTTGCGCATGGTCTTGCTATGTCAGTATTAGCAAAAAACAGCCCTAATTCTCTTAATGGTATCGTATTAAATTTCACCCCCGCTTACTCTATTGATGATAAAAGTGAAAATATTATCGCCGCGTCTTTTGCCGATGATTACTTCAACCAATGGTATATAAAACCTATTTTTGATGGTAAATACCCTGAAATAATGCAGCAACTGCCTGAAAACTGTCATCCGGATATTCATCCAGAGGATATGGCCATAATTTCTCATCCCGTCGATTTTTTAGGTGTTAATTTTTATACACGTGCTGTATATAAAGCCTCTGATTCTGATTATTTTGAAGAACTCCCCGCAACAGGGAAGTTAACCGATATTGGTTGGGAGGTATATCCACAAGCTTTTAGTCAGTTATTAATATCATTAAATGAACGTTACGATTTACCGCCTGTTTATATTACTGAAAATGGTGCTGCTATTGATGATAAAATTGTTAATAATGAAGTTATTGACCAAGATAGAATTGATTATTATCAGCAACATTTATTAGCGGTTAACGAAGCTATTGAAAGTGGTGTTGACATTCAAGGCTATTTTGCCTGGAGTTTAATGGATAACTTTGAATGGGCCGAAGGCTATTTAAAGCGATTCGGCATTGTTTATGTTGATTATGATAGCCAAGTAAGAACGATTAAAAAAAGCGGTATCGCATATAAAGCATTAATAAGTAATCGATAACACAAAAGTAATAATAGGAAACTTTATGAATAAACTGCCATATTATGAAAAAGTAGGTTACGCCATGGGGGATGCAGCTGCCAATTTAGTTTGGCGTGGTGCTTTAGCTTATTTGGCTGTTTTTTATACTGATACTTTTGGTTTAACTGCCGCTGCCGCTGCCATGCTCTTTCTAGTCGTGCGCTTATCTGACGGTGTCACCGATATTATCATGGGGATGATTGCTGATAGAACCGATACTCCGTGGGGTAAATTCCGCCCTTGGATACTATGGTCAACCCCATTTTTAGCCTTATTTATGGTGCTTTGTTTTACTACACCAGAGCTAAGCTATAGCAACAAGCTTATCTATGCCTATGTAACTTACATTGGTCTAACGCTTGCTTACACAGTAAATAATGTCCCCTACTCAGCTCTAATGGGGGTAATGACCCCGAGTGATACTGAAAGAACAAGCCTATCAGGTTTTCGTTTTGCCGGTGCCTTTGCTGGTGGATTACTGGTTATGGGGTTTTTACCCGATTTAGTTGCCTATTTTGGTAACGGCGATGATGCTCAAGGTTATCAGTACACTATGTACTTATTTGCAGCTTTGTTGACTGCATTAATGCTAATAACTGTTTTTACTACAAAAGAGCGTGTAACCTCGGTTACTAATAATACGCACAGCTTGAAAGCTGACTTATTTGATTTAACTAAAAACTTACCCTTTATAATTCTGCCTTTATTAGCCGTAACCTTGTTTTTTTATTATCGTAATTTGTACACTGGCCTATTTTTCTTTGCTGTTGTATTTGTTATGTGGCTATTGATTAAACGCCTATTAAATAAAGAAGTTGATAATATAAGTGGTAGCCAGCAAGATATGCTCGACTTATTAACCAATAAACCTTGGTTAATATTATTAGGCATGGGCTTTTTAACTATGATGTTCAATGGCATAAAATATGGTGTCATTGCGTATTATTTTAAATACCAGGTCGGTGACGAATTAATGGCGGGTAAATATTTTATTGCGCTACTTCTAGTCTCTATTTTAGGCGCACTATGCACTGGCTATTTGTCCAAAAAACTAGGCAAACCAAAACTTTTTATTATTTCCTTGTTATGCAGTGGCGTATTAACTGCAGCTTTCTATTGGGTGCCTGCAGGAAACATTCAAGCCATTTTTGTTTTAGGGTGCTCTGCTGAATTTTTTGCTGCCATGATGCCGACCTTATTTTTCACTATGTTAGGTGATAGTGCTGATTATTCTGAATGGAAAAATGGTCGTAGAGCAACAGGTCTAATATATTCGGCTGGCACTTTTGTCCAAAAAACTGGAGGAGGCTTTGCTGGAGCGTTGGTACTCGTTGTACTAGCAAGTTATGGCTATGACGGTATGGACAAAAGCAGTATTGATGGTGCATTACCGGGAATGCAATTACTCATGAGTTGGATCCCTGCTGCTTTTGCTTTTGCTAGTGCCGCATTAATGATGTTCTATCCTCTTTCTAGTAAAGTTAATCAACAAATCAATGATGACCTAGGGGAAAAACGCCTTTTAATCGCAGAAAGCATAAACTAATGTTAATGTCTGATATATTCAACTAGTTAACGCATTAAGCTATGTGGTATTATTTTGTTAATATCACATTCTTTATGTTTCCTACCAACAGGACGGTCATGGCTACTATTTACGAAGTTTCTAAACTTGCAGGCGTTTCATTAGCGACTGTGTCTCGGGTAATGAATAAAAATGCAAAAGTCAGTGAAAAAACCCGAATAAAAGTTGAAGACGCCATGAAAGCGTTAGATTATCGTCCCAACTCTATTGCACAGTCACTAGCTTCTAGTCGCTCTAATAGTGTAGGCGTTTTAGTTTCTGAACTGCACGGCCCTTTTTTCGGGCAAATGATGGCAGGTATTGAGTCTGAATTAAGAGCTGCCGGTAAACACGTCATTATTACTACCGGGCATAGTGAAGAAGAAAAAGAAAAAGACGGCATTGAATTTCTTATTAGCCGTAATTGTGATGCCTTAATTATTCACGTCGAAGCCGTCAGTGACGAATATCTCATTGAATTAAATAAAGGAAAAATTCCCGTTTATTTAATGAGCCGACATGTCGATGACCTTGACGACCATTGCATTAGTTTAAATAATGAACTCGGTGGCTACCTTGCCACTAAAGCTCTAATTGATTTAGGCCATAAAGATATTGCTTACATCGCTGGTCCTCAGTTTAAAGCCGATGCTAGTGCTCGTCTTACTGGCCATAAAAGAGCGCTTGCAGAGCAAAACATCCCCTTTTATGAAAGTCTTCTGTATATTGGCGATTTTAAAGAAACCGGTGGCAATGAAGGTTTAAAACACTTTATTGATAAAAAAGTTTCGTTTTCTGCAGTGGTTTGTTCGAATGATGAAATGGCCTCGGGTTCAATGAAGTATGCCAGAGAGCACGGGTTTAGCTTACCTGAAGATTTATCAATAATGGGTTACGATAATGTTAACTTTGCTAATTATCTTTATCCAAAACTTACAACAATCGATAACCCTGTACATGAAATGGGAAGAATGAGTGCCAAACTCGTTTTGAAAAATGTTTATAAAGTTAAAGATTTAAACATCCAACATGTATTTTCACCAACATTAATATCAAGAAAGTCAATGACTAAGTTTCAAGCTTAAGTGTGAAATTAATTACTATCTTAGACAGTCTAAAATACATTACCCTTGCCCCCTGAGTTCGAGATGAAATTGCTTGGAATGACACAACCATTACATTGTTTAGCTTATAATTAAAGCTAGGGGCCTATTTATAAATATCAATATTTCAAAGCAATAACGTCTCTAATTCTATCTAAAGTTTCGATAATATGACGACTAAAATTAAAAGTCATCATATTACTTTCAACTTTTCCTTCACGTAAAAGTTCATTAAAATGGCTAATTTCGTAGTCATAACCATGAGTTTCGCAGTTAAAATCTATATGCTTTTGATTTGCACCTTCAACTACAGTGACCATTGACGGACAATGAAAATCATTACTGATTTTAATTGTGCCTTTTTCACAATAAAATGTAGCTTCACCAGGAGTTGACTCTAATAACGTTGATTTTAATACCGCTGTAGCATTTTGATAATTAAAAAGCATAGAACAAGAGGAATCAGCGCCGTTGTCAAAAAATGTCGCATTAGCCTCGATAGTATCTGGGACCCCAAGCGTTGAAAGCGCTGCAAAAACGGGGTAAATACCAATATCTAAAAGGCTGCCACCTCCTAGGGACTTGTTAAATAACCTCGAATTTTCATTAAATTCTTCTACGAAGCCAAAATCAGCTTCAACTCTAAGCAGCTCGCCATAAGTTTTGCTATTAAGCGCTGATAATACAAAGTTATAATGGGGAAGAAAGCAGGTCCAGAGTCCTTCCATAAGCAATGTGTTATGTGCATTTGCTGTCATAATCATACTATTGACTTCGTTCGAGTCCATGGCAAATGGTTTTTCGCATAAAACAGCGATCCCTTGCTCTAAACACAACAAGGTATTTTCTTTATGCAGTGAATGTGGCGTAGCTATGTAAACTGCATCGACATTTGGATCGTTTACTAACGCTTCATAACTAGCGTAAGCTTTAGTTGCTTGATATTTTTCAGCAAAAGATTCTGCTTTTTGTTTATCTCTTGAAGCAACAGCGTAAAGCTCAACATCTTTCACTGTTAACAAGTCCACCGCAAATTGGTTTGCTATATTTCCTAAGCCAATAATACCCCAACGTATATTTTTATTTTTCAGTGGTTTCATTTATGCTTGCTTTCGTCTGTTTATAAGTACATAACGCTGACTGTGGATATCCCATTAACGTAATAATATTTACATTAACGAATTCCCACCCTTTAAAAGCTTCATCATTTATAGCCTTATCTAGCTCATCGGTGTCGACTTCTGAGTTTGTCCAACGATTTTTAAACTTAACATTAACTGTTTTATATTTCATTACCATCCCTCACTCTTTTATGACGTGTAAAATGAATGCTAAAGTGATGGTGTCATCAGTGTATTTTTTTTCAAAAACCTTTTCACTTTAGGAGTTATTTTATGTTGTATTCGACCACCAACGTGATCGAACAAAGCTTTTTCAAGTAAATAATACCAAGCTCCGACTGCATCCTTATGTTGATAGATATGGCCTTCATTAGGTGCAGATAAAAATGTTACCTCTTTTCCCATCGACTCTAACCGTAAGGCATAATCTCTAACATTTAAAATGGATACTTTATTGTCTTTTTCACCGGCAATGATATAAAGCGGCTTAGTTATTTTTTGGGCATTAAAACTTGGTGA